>Ga0351845_1028_pt2 | contig 34375 bp, 20 predicted proteins | sample TotcelHFGM3001M3_FD_206879 | JGI IMG/M metagenome (GOLD analysis project Ga0351845, IMG submission 206879) | Enriched cells from coal bed in the Powder River Basin, Montana, United States - Total cells FGM rep1 HSBNCT.FGM.300.1.M3 ...
CACGCCGCGCCAGCGCCCCGAGTTCGGCGCAGCCCGCAGTTGCGAGTCCATAATCGATCCGAGGGCGACCGAGCCCAATCCGGCAGCGGTGAGCCGCAGGAAACTGCGACGAGAAGCCTGGTTCCAGGACGTTGTCTGCGCGTCGCTACGGGGGCGGGGGGGATTAGGAATCATGCGCGAATCCTTGAGCAAGGGCAGGGTCGGTTATGGGGTTTGGGCTCGGACGTACAGAATTCAGTTTTTGCAGTCGAGTATTTTGCGGTACGGCATTGCGTTTCCCCGCGAAAAATGAATTCTGTACGTCCGAGCTTGTTCGTCGGAGCCCGTTCGTTAACTCCGTGTCACGGTCTCGTGGAGATTCAAAATCACGCGTGCTACGCTGGTCCAGGCGGCCAGTTCGGCTGGGTCCACGTCCGGCGGCGCCGGCGCCAAGCCGACTTCCAAAATCGCGGCCGACGCCTGCGCGTCTTCGGCGTATTGAGCCTGGTGCTTTTCCAGCAGGTCCGCGACGACCCGCACCTCGTCCTCCCGCGGCGCGCGTTGCAGGGCTTGCCGCCAAGCCCAGGTCAGCCGGGCTGGCGTGTCGGCGCCGCCTTCCGTCAGGATCCTCGCGGCGAACACCCGGGCGGCTTCGACATACGTGGGGTCGTTCAGCAGCACAAGGGCTTGCTGCGGGATGTTCGACCGCGTGCGGTCCGCGGCACACTCCTCGCGGCTGGGCGCGTCGAAGGCCAACAAACTGGGATGCAGGAACGAACGCTGCCACCAGGTGTACAAGCCGCGGCGGTACTGGGCTTCGCCCGTATCGGCCACCCAGGTTCGCGTGGGGAAATTCAAATTTTCCCAGTAGCCCTCGGGCTGGTACGGCTTGACGCTCGGCCCGCCGATTTTCGGTACCAGTAAACCGGCGATGCACAGCGCGTTGTCGCGGACCAGTTCCGCGTCCAAGCGAAACCGACTCTGACGAGCCAACAGGCGATTGTCAGGGTCGCGTTCCTGCACCTCCCTCGGCGCCGTGGACGATTGGCGATACGTGCGACTGCTGACCATCGTGCGCACGAGATGCTTGACGTCCCAACCGCTGTCCATGAACTCGCAGGCCAGCCAGTCGAGCAACTCGGGATGAACCGGCCACTCGCCTTGCGATCCCAAGTCGTCGGGGACCTTCGACAAGGGGAAGCCGAAGAATTGTTTCCAGAGGCGATTCACGAACACGCGGGCCGTCAGCGGATTGTCCCGCGAGACCAGCCAGTGGGCGAGGTCGAGCCGATTCAAGCGGCGGTCGCGGGGAAGATTGCCTTGCGGCAGATAGGCCGGCACAGCGGGCTGGACGCTCTCGCCGCTGTCATCCATCCAGTCGCCGCGAGGCAGGATCCGCACGGTGCGAGGATTGCTCATCGAGACGGAAACCAGGCAGCGTGGCAACGCCGCCTCGAAGTCTGCGTGGGCCTTTTGAGCCGCGGCCAATCTAGCTCGCACCTCCGCCAGGGCCGGGGTCCAGGCGTGGAAGTAGGCCGTCAAGCGGGTCCTCATGGCGTCGTCGCGCTGGGCGGCTTCGGTGCGGAGGATCTTGAGGATGTCCTGCGGCGGCAATCCCACCTGGGGCATGCGGATCGGCGCAGCCGACGTCGTGGCCGCCAAACGGAAGCGACCCAGGGTATGGTTGTCGCCGTGCAATTGCTGCAACGTGAATCCAAGTGTCAATTCTTCGCCACCGCCCAGTGGTTCAGCCAGCTCGAAACCGATCGCTTGCGGTACGCCCGTCCCCCCCATGACCGCCCAGCCGTTCAGTCTCTCCGTATTTCCGTCCAGGACGGCGGCGGCCGAGAAGCCGGGCTGTTCGAACGTGGCCGACACGCGGGCCACAGCGACGGACTGGCCGTCGGCAGTGACGGTCACTTCATTCAAGACAAAATTCCCATTCCCCGCGCGACCCGGACCTTGAGACGGCAGCGACGCATGCTCCATCGCGTCCAGGCGGAATCCCGTGATGCCAGCGAGTTTCGTTTTGACGACCAGCCGGTACGTGTCCACACCGCCGTTGGGATTGCGGTCTGTCGAGATGACGCCGTCGCCGTCCACGGTCAGCTTCACGCCATTGTCCGACTCGGCTCTGTCCGGCTTCAAACCACTCCACAACTCGCCTGCCAATTCGGCGGCGATCTGCTGCTCCCAAGCTTGCCGAATGGCCTCGATCTCGGCCGTCGGACTGTCGTATTGCTTCTGCAACTCGGCGACAGCCAAGCGAAGGCGTTCGAGTTCCTGCTGCTGCTGGTCGTCCAGTACGATCATGCCGGGCTCGCGGCGGCCGATGATCGGCTCCTGCAGATCGGCAAAGAAGGCGCCCAGCGAGTAGAAATCTCGCAGCGAGGCCGGATCGAACTTGTGATCGTGACATTGGCAGCAGCCCAGCGTTTGGCCGAGCCACACCGTGCCGACGGCGCGGACGCGATCGGTCAACATGCGGGCTTCATAGTCCTTGGGCTGTGCCCCGCCTTCCTCGGTCGACAGCAGCAAACGATTGAAGCACGAGGCCACCTTTTGCTCTTGCGTGCTGTCCGGCAGCAGATCGCCGGCCAACTGTTCGACGGTGAACTGGTCGAACGGCTTGTTCTCGTTGAACGCCTGGATCACATAATCGCGATACGGCCAAACATTCCGCGGGTTGTCCGAATGATAGCCAATGGTGTCAGCAAAGCGAACCACGTCCAACCAGGGAAGGGCCATCCGTTCGCCGTATTGCGGCATCGCCATCAGCCTGTCCACCAGCTTTTCATAGGCGTTCGGCGAGGCGTCGGCCAGGAACGCATCGACGTGTTCGGGCGCGGGCGGCAGACCGATCAAGTCGAAGTACAGCCTCCGGACGAGCGTCCGCCGATCCGCCTCGGGGGCAGACGGGAGGGCAGACTTGGCCAACTGTTCGCTCGTCAAGTAGTCGATGGCATTCACGCCCTCTGGCGTCGCAGGCTTGACGGGCGACTCGTAAGCCCAGTGGCCTTGGTATTCCGCTCCCTCCGCAATCCACCGCTTGAGCAACGCCTTTTGCCGGTCGCTCAACTGTTTGTGCGAATCCGGCGGCGGCATGATCGTGTCCGGGTCACTGCTGTCGATGCGAGCCACCAGTTCGCTCTCGTCCGGCTTGCCGGGAACAATCGCTTGATGCCCCATCGCCTCGTCGCGAACGTCCAACCGGAGATCCGCTTCCCGTCGGTTTCCGTCGGGGCCGTGGCACAGGAAGCAATTGTCCGACAAGATGAGGCGAATGTCGCGGTTGAATTGCAACCGGTCCTCGCCTTGCAACGGTGCGGAAAACCAATCAGCCAGCAGAAATGCGGCCATCGCAATTGCCAGCCACCGAACCTTCGTACCAATGTGCTGTCGCTGTTCTGTCGGTGGAAGCATCGGGGAAAGCTCCTGGTCAAACGGTCGCAACCACGTAGCCCAAGCCTGGCCGAGACTCGAATCCCAGTCTTGGAGCAACCGCACCACGTGAGACGGTTCCTGTTGGATTGCCAAACGCATTCAAAACGGCTGATGTGTTTCCCCTATCATAGGCGCAGCCGGGATCGCTTGGCAAGCGGTTGTACGGTACAGTCCTAGGCGACCGTAAGAGATCGACTCGTCTGGGAGCTTTCGGGTTACGTGTCACGGTCAACCGCGTGCGGTATATTCCGTGGCCGTTGCTACGCAATTCAAAACCGCCCGATCGAGCACTTCAGTCCATCGCTTTTTTTGCGACTCCGCCCGTTCGGCGGTCCTGCAGCATTCAGACGGCGTTGCCGAGCCGATTGTGAGCGACGATCAATGAACGAAGTAGCTCTTGCTGTTTCGTCTGTGCCAGGTTTCGTCGTTGGCTCCTCTCGGCACGATCCCAACGCGAACGGATCGCTCGCAGGGTTCCCGCGATTTCACGTGGCTTCGGTATATTGATGGAATTGGTCATTTCTGTTCCTCCTTTGCAAACATTACCGTCGCAATACAACGGCCATAACAGCCTTGGGATTGAATCGTTCTCCTGTGCGGTCAAGAGTGTTGATTGGCAGGCTGAAACTGTTTCAAGACACGCGTCAAGTCCTCGCGCAACCGCGCGGCCTGCTGCAAACTCAACGGAAAACTGAACGAACGAAAACTGCGGTCGGGCTCGGGCCGAAGCGTCAGAAAGACAACTTGTGCCGCTTTCGTCCGCTCGGAATCCGTGAGCACGGCCCCCTCGACTCCCAATAATTCGACGATTGGCAGGGTACCGCTTTCGTTTTGCCTACCCATGTTCACATCCTTTTCTTCTCTTGCCTGGTTTACAATCCGATTCAGCCATCCTTGACGACTTGGACGCTTTAACAGGCGTACAAGTTCGGCACAAAAAACTGAATGCGCCATTGTAGTGCAGTTTCGATGCCAAACGCCAACGACTCGCTCGTTGCACGCGGAGCGCAGTGAGCCGTATCCGCTTGAACTCAATACGACAGCGTCACTTAAGACAGGACCGAACCGGCTTCGCCAAGCGGCCGATCAGCGATCTTCGAACAGTCCCGCAGTGCCGCAAAACTGACAGGCATTGATTAGTTCTGAGGCACTGGCCGCGAATGCCTCGCGTCAGACTCGCTCGAAACCGGGAAGCGTCATTTGGCCCGACGAGTATTTGGTCGGCTTCGGCTTGCTTAACCTCAAAGGTTTGAACTCCAGCGATCTGATGAACCAGTGCGATGGGCGACTCCCAGACGGCGGTAGAGGCGGGGGCGGAAAGCCCGGCAGTTGAGGGTCGCAGACCGGATGCTCGTCGAAAAAACGTTCCAATCCCAGTTTGTCATCGGCGGCCGCCGCTTTGGTCGCGTAGGGCCCGCAACTTGTGAACCGCTCGCCGCCAACCAGCGACGAGGGCACGTCAATGATCCACCAACCGTTGTTGCGTTTTGTGATCCGCATCGTTCCAGATCCGATTTTCCATCTTTCGGCTTTTGGAGGCACGACGGCAACACTGTTTCGCCAAGGGGCATGATATCAGATTTCCGTCGCCCCTGCAAATCTCGGCGTATTTGGCGCCGGTTGCGTCAGCAGACAATGTCGGTAATCAAGCGAGTCGGCCGTGATCAGCCCTTGAACCGACATGGTACCAACAAGGCGTTGATGGGTCGTGGCGTGGGCCACGGACGGGGTTTCTGCGGTGTCGTGGCCCGGGCATCCCATACCCTTAGGAACGTAGTCTGGTAGAATCCGGCGGCGGCGAAACCCGGGAGGGGCGGATGTTCTTTGTCTTTGCGTTGATCTCGATGGCCAGTTACGCGTTGCACAACGTGTGGATGGCCCCCTATTATCGTCGGAACGACCAATTGGCCGTGGTGACGCTGCGCGGGTTAGGGATGAGCCTGGCGATGCTGCCGGGATTGCTGGTCCCCGGTCCGGCGGGACTGGCCGCGGCCGGTGATCAGCTGAATTGGATTCTGGCGGCTTCGGCCGCCGCCCTGCTGGGCAACTGGGCCGCCGCCAATACGGTGCGATATCTGCCGATCGGGATTGCGACGGCGTTGAACATGAGTCTGTCGACGCTGGTCGCGGCGGGGCTCAGCCTGTACCTGTTGGGCGAGTCGCTGACGCCCGGGCAACTCGTCTGGATGGGCATGATCTTTCTGGGCGTCTTCGGGCTGGGCGCGGTCCGCCGTCCGCCGGTAATCATGCTGACGTACTCGCTGCCCAAGGGCCTGATGTTCGCCGTACTGTTCGGATTGGCCTTGGGCGTTGGGTTCACGCTGATCAGCCGCGTTTCCCGCTCGATGAACCCCTTGGTCGCGGGCTGGTGTTGGGAATCGGTCATCACGCTGATGGGAGCCGGGGTCCTGGTACTGCGGCGCGCGGTATTCGGGCGCATTGGCAGCGTCCCCTCGCGGCGTGAGCTGGCGTGGATTCTGGTATTCTGCATTCCGGGCGCGTTGGGAACCAGTTGTTATGCACTGGCCGTGGCAACCGGCCCGGTCGCCGTCGTCGCCGCGATCCTCGGCACGATGATGGTGGCGTCATCCATTCTGGCGTGGCTGATTCACGGCGAGCGGCTCAGCGGCGGCCAGTGGTTCTTTGTGGCCTTCGTCTGCCTCGCCGTCGTGGGAATGCGGTATGCCGCGGGGTGAGCGGCGAGTGCAGGTGGCCGTGTCTGACACGCGGAACCGACGCGAAAGAGAGCCGTCCTGGCGTGTTCGGTTTACGTCATAAATCTATTCTCGGACAGGCTCCTCGAGGGGCGGTCTGTCGGGCGGTCCCCCTTGGATCAACTCCAGATTCACCGGCGCATTACGCCTCACCTCGACTTGCAGCCGGTCGCCTTGGACCGCGATGGATTCGCCGACAGGACGTCCCCGCAGATCACAGGGCTGGACCGTGCCAACGGCTAGTCCTTGGGGTAGCGTGATCGCGCACGGCCCGTCCCGGCCGGCTTGCTCCCACAAGCGGAGCATGAGCTTCTGCGTGCTGGGGTCGATGCCAAAGGATGTCACCAGCACATCCCGGCGTGACAGCTGCAGGCCGATCGCCTCGGGCGGCCGGCTTCCGCGTTTCGTCACGTCCACAGCCGTCTTGCCGACCAGAGGGAAGCGGGCCTCCAAGGCGGGCTGGATCAACGCCGTCTCGGGATCATACCGCGGGAAGGTCCACAATCGCACCGTCTGACGCCAGCTGCCCTCGTTCCAGAGACGAAAGTTGGTGTTCCACTGGTTGTTGAACAGGTTTACGAAGATGTCAGCTCGCTGGGGAACGTAATCCCAGGAAAACCGCCAGCAACCGGGTTCGCCCAGGCTGACCAACGGCGCGTCGAGCGGACAGATCCCAACCCCGTATCCGTCGCTGCCGAAGACGGCCAGGCCGTGATGCAGCCAGAGCAGGTGCCGATTGCCGCCTGGAATGATGTCCTGCTGGGGATCCATGATGCCGCCGAGTCGGCTGAGCCGAAAATGGGGCTGCGGAATGTCCAGCGGCAGGCTCATCCAGCCCGCTTCGGGCCAGGTATCGGGGCGTTTGCCGGTGACGGCCAGCGAGAGGTCGATCGCCGGAATCGCATCGTACAATCGAATCTCGTATGCCAGTTGGTCGCACGGCAGAGCCGGGTCGTCACGATAGGTCGAGCGGAGGGCGAGGTAGTCACGGCCTCGAACCGTCGACACACACGTGGCGGTGCCCGGCCGCACGGCCCGATACGGCACGTCGCGAGGCAATCCCGGTTTGGTGAACTGGGTCGTGACCCATTTGGGCAGGATCAAGGCATAGTCGTGCATGAATTGGTCGCACTGGTCGGCGCTGAAACGTTCGTACAGAAAGCTGCCCAGCCCCTCGGAGTCTGGCCGGACCAGTTCCCGATCGGCGCGCCGATCCACCAGCGACGTGACGCGTCCGCTGCGCCGCTCGAACGCGAGGCGGAAGAAGTCGTTTTGCAGGACTCCCGGGCCGTCAGCGGCTGGTTCTGGAACCTCCGCTTCGCCGCGCGGCGGCTCCAGGTCCGAGCCGCAGACCGTGCGATATCCCAGCGGCGGAACGTCGGACACGAAGCGGCTTTCGCCGTCAATCCAAGCCAGCCCGTCGCGCTTCCAGGGCAGCGGGTTGTACACCGCCGCACGCGACTGGTCGCTGTCGATCGCCTGGGACAGACGCTGCAGCGATTCGTTCAGCAGCGAGGTGCTGAGGGTCTGGGCCGCATGGGCATAGGCGCTGTGTTCGTCCCAGGAAGCGACCATTCGTTGGTGTCGCTCGTCGGTCCGCTGCTGCCAATCGGGGCCCCAAGGCAGCTCGTGCCCGACCCATCCGAGCGACGCGCCCCACGTGTGCTCGCCGTACAGCAAACTCTGTTCGTAGCCGTCGGCAAGCGATCGCCAAGGCGTCGGCTGAGCCGCCTTCGCTGCCGGTTCGATACCCCAGGATGCGAGCATCGTCGTCAGGGATTCTGCCGTGGGCAACTCGGCGTGCGCTCGACGCGCGGCGATACGGCCTTGCGGATCGCACATGGGGCCATAGATCCAGGTGTCGGGCGTGTCGCCGCGGACGACCGGGATGGCGTCGAGTTGCTCTTTGGCCAGAATGGCATCGGCAAAGTCGGACAAGCGGCCGATGCGCACCTTGACGCCCGGCATCCGCTGGCCGATCTCCTCGACGACCCGGCGAACTTCATCCGGCCGTGGCGGGCCGTGATTGTCGCCGGTGTGGATCAAGCCCAGCCACGTCCGATAAGGCCAGTCGGTTGGCGGCATGGCGCCCGTTCCGTAACCGTTGACATGCATGGTCAGCACCCGCGAGCCGTCCGGGCCTTCGCGAAAGTGTAGCAGGGGGACTCGCGGATCGCTCGAGCCGCTGTTCGTTCCGATGTGCAGAAACTCGATCCCGGCGTGGGCGAGCAACGTGGGCAAGATCCAACTGTGGCAGGGAACGTCCGTCATCTTGGCGTCACGAGGTATCTCCAAGCCCGCCGCCCGGCAGAGATCCGTGGAATAAGACAGCCCGCGAACGAGGTCTTCTTCCGAGAGCGTTTCCGTGTGGGTGGTGAACGGCAGGGCGTGAATAACGAAGCGTCCTTCCTGAAACGCCGCCATCAAACGGCGTTTCCGCTCGCTGGTCTGGCCCTGCCAGTCCTCGAGGATCTTGGCCATCGGCCAGCCGGGGATAGTCCAGACGAACTTGTGCGCCTCGGGCAGATCCCGGCTGGCATCCACGACGTCCAACGCACTGTCGATCATCGAGGTTCGATAGCGTTCGACCACCTTGCTCGCCATGTCCGTATAGCCGATGTCAAAGTGGGTCTTGAAAACAAGGATGATCTCCTCCAGCGGCGGCCGAGCATTGGGCACAGCATCGTCACGAACCTCCGCCTCCGCAGCCCCACAGGGACTCGTCCATGCGGCGAAAAAGCAAGCGACAACGGCCAGACTTGAACAGGCGAATTTCATGGGACGATCCTTTCAGACGCGGTGACTGCTCCCGTTGGAGTTCACGCTTTAGGCCTCGCGTGGGATAGCCGAAGACCCGGCGATTGTCTTCCGGGGCGATCTCGGATAGGATGCAGGCGGACATTGGACATCAAGCGGCTCCGAATCAACATGGGTCTCCATGTTCCGAATGATAACGAAAGCTGCAGCAAGCGTACAGCAACCGCGGTACCATACAGTCCCCTAGGAGGTTCCCGTTCATGACCAGCCGTCTCGAGCGATGCGTCGTGTGGTGTTGCTTGCCTTGTGCCCAAATCGTTCTTTTCTTGTTGACTGCGTTCGTGGCACAAAGCGGCGAGTCCGGGCTGCTGAAGGCCGCCGAGGATCCGCCGTCGGCCGCACCGGCGGCGAGTGCGCAGGTCGCCTGTCAGGTATTGGCCGACGAGGCGCTCGCCGGACCGCTGCGCACCATCACGGCGGAATATACCCGCCGGACAGGAACCCCGATCGCGCTGCGGCTGCTGCCGGCCGATCAGCTGAACCGATGGATCGAAGCCAAGCAGGCCGCGGGCGACGTGGTGCTGTGCCTGGCCCCGCGGGACGAGAAGACGCCGGTGAGTTCCCTGCCCGAGGCCAAGACGGTTGCCTGGAAGCATCCGTCGGGCGAGCCGGTTTGGGGAGCGGTGATCGGCGGCCATGCCGCAGCGCCCGATGTCGTGCGGTTCGTCGGCGGTCCGACGGGCCATCGGCTGTGGTCCGAATCCCCGGCTGGATTCACGATCGTCTCGGGACCCTCGCACGCCGAGGCCTTCAAATGGGTCGCGGACAATCGCGTCGCGCACACCTACCCCCTGACCGCGACGCGCATGCTGCGCGAAGGCGGCAACGTGCGTGAGGGCATCTGCATCGACATCGGCTGCGGTCCCGGCAACCTGGACGTCGAACTCGCCAAACGCTCGAACCTGACGATCATCGGTCTGGACATCGACGGCGAGATGAAGCCCTTCTTTGACGAGAAGATGCGTGACGCGGGCCTTGAGGATCGAGTCCGGTTTGTGGAAGGAGACGCGCAAGCGTTGCCGTTTCCCGACGACTATGCCGACCTGATCGTCAGTCGAGGCGTATTGACCTTCATTCCGGACATCGCAAAATGCCTCCGCGAAGTCGACCGCGTGTTAAAGCCCACGGGCGTTGCGTTCCTCGGCGGCCGCTACGTCTACACGCCGCAGGCGTACAAGATATCCAACGAAAAGCTCGTGCAGCTTGTGACCGCATCGGGAGTGGCGGGCGCGCAGGTCATCACCGACCGCGGACAGTGGGTCAAGATCCTTGGCCCGCAGGCGCCCGAGGCGGCTCGGCACGTAGCCAGTAGTCCGGAGCAATTGGCGGGCCGATTCATCGCTGATTATTCCATCACCGCGGGGCGCTGCCTGCTGTTGAGCCGAGCGGATGGCGAAATGGAGCAAGCTCTGCAGGCGGGCTTTCTGGAATTGACCAACATGCAGATCACCGCCCTGTACGCCAAGGATGAAGACGCCGCCAAGGCGCGGCAGCGGATCGGGGCAGCCCAGCAGCAAGACCGCATCGCGTGCGCCGTGGGTCAGGTCCAGGAGCTGCCGTTCGAAGCCGACTCGTTCGACGCCGTCATCGGGGCGGGCCCGTTCTTGCTGTGGGGCGAACGCGAGAAAGGCATGACGGAGATTCATCGCGTCTTACGTTCCGGCGGCGTGGCGCTGGTCGGTGGCCGATTCGGGGGGATGCCTGATTGGCGCAAGGTCTCCAGCGAAACCCTCCGCGCCAGCGCCGAGCAGACCGGCATCTCCGCGATCCGAGTGATCGACGACATGGGGCAATGGATCGAAATCCGCAAAGGGACTCAGGACCGACGTTTCCGGGATTGACGGCAGGACATCGGACAAGGGAACGTTGCCGCCGCCAAAGCCGGTTCGCGTTCATCCGCGTCGGCTCGCCACCCCCGATTATGGCGAGCCGCCTGAGGGCGTCTGTTTCTTGGCACAACATGGCAGTTTGCAGGCGCTGGCCCGTCGCCCCGTTTTGTCAAGTTGGTCAAACGGCGTATAATCCTGTGAAGTGATTTCTTCGCAACCGGCTGGAATGCCATGATGAAACCAATGACTGCTGGCAAGCTTCGATTCGTTTCCAAGGGGTTTCGGCTGCTGATTTTGGCCTGTGCGATCGGCTTATGTTCGGCCGCTGGAAACGATCGCCTGGACGGCGGCGATCGCGACGGCGTGGACCACGGTGCGAACGACGGCGTCCAGGTTAAGGCTCCGGTTGCGGACCAGGCCAATTCGCCGCGAGCGGCCATCTCCTATCTGATTCGTGTGCCCATTCCGATTGCGGGCGAAGGCGACACCCGACTGAAAGCCATGATCGACGAACTGCTCGTACGTTGGCAGGATGCTGCGGGACGTCCAACGTTGGTTTTGGAATTCGGCGGTGGGGACGAGGGGCTACAGCGTGCGAGTCAGTTCGAGCGGGCGTTGTCGCTGGCGCGCTTTTTGGCGAGCGAAAAACTGAACCGCGTCCGCACGGTGGCTTATTTGAGCGGTCCCGTTCGCGGGCACGCCGTGCTGCCGGTGTTGGCCTGCGAGCAAATCATCGCTCATCCTGACGCCGAGTTTGGCCCCGCGGGGTTGGCCGAAGATGCACTCGATCCGACGGTCCGCAGCGGTTACGTCGAGATCGCCGAGCGTCGCCGCACGATTCCCACGCCCGTGGTGCTCGGGATGCTCGATCCGCAATTGGCGGTCGCGCGCGTTCAGACGCAAGAGGGTACGCGTTTCGTGCTGCCGGAGGAACTGAGCGAACTCCAGAAGCAAGCGGCGGTGCGTTCGGTCGAGCAGGTGTTTTCCGCCGGCCAGTTGGGCAGCTTCAGCGGCACCGAGTTGCGGGTCAAGTACAATCTGGCGACACACCTGGTTCGCGACCGGTTGCAGCTGGCCGCGGCCCTGCAGCTGCCCGTCGGCAGTCTGGAAGAAGATCCGACCCTGGGCGCGGGCCGCCGAGCGGTTCGCGTGGACTTGAGCGGGCCGATCAAGTCCGATACGGTCAGCTGGGTCGAACGCGGCATTCGCGAGAAGATCGCGCAGCAGCAAATCAACTTTGTCTGCCTGGTGATCGACAGCCCGGGGGGGTCGCCGACGGACAGCATGCGACTGGCAGCCTACTTGTCCGGACTGAATCCCAGCGAGGTGCGGACGGTGGCCTTTGTCGGGTCCGAAGCGCGGGCCGACGCTGCGCTGGTCGCGCTGGCATGCGACCAGTTGCTGATGACGGAGTCCGCCGTGTTGGGCGGTCCCGGGGCTCGGCGAATCAGCGATCGGCAACTCGAGGCGCTGGGCACCGCCGTGCGGGAACTGGCCGCCGCCAAGAGCATCGGCTGGTCGTTGCCCGTGGCGATGATCGACCCCGACTTGACCGTGCAGCGTTGGACGCGGTCGGGAACTGGCGAAGTCCGCTACTTTAGCCAGCAGGAATTGGCCGAGCAGGAGCATCCGCAGGACTGGCGGGCGGAGGGCGAGATCGAGACTCGCAACGGCTTGCTGGGCCGCGAGGCGGTCGAGTTGCGGTTGGCCCGGTTCACGGTTGCCGACTGGGAGGATCTGAAGCGGATGTACCACTTCGAGGGCGAATTGACGATGGTCGAGCGGAATTGGGCGCATGCCGTCGTGGAATTCCTGGCGTCGCCCCGGATCGCAGGACTGCTGCTGTTTCTGGCCTGGTTCGCCTTGATGATCGAGTTTTCGTCGCCGGGGATCGGTTTGCCCGGCTTTGCCTCGGCCGTGTGCTTCGTGCTGTTCTTTTGGGCGAATTTCTTGCATGGCACGGCAGGTTGGCTGGAAATCCTGCTGTTTGCCACCGGGATCACATGCCTGGTGTTGGAGCTGTTCGTGCTGCCCGGCCTGGGCGCTTTCGGCATCGGCGGCGGTCTGTTGATCATCGCGTCGATTGTCTTGGCCAGCCAGACGTTCGTGATTCCCAGCAATGCGTACCAGTGGAGCCAGTTGCCCAAGTCGCTGTTTATGCTGACGGCGGCGGGCGGAGGGGCATTGGCCGCGATGCTCGTCGCGCGGCGGCTGATGACCGATGCGCCGGTCTTTCGCCGCGTGGCGTTGGAGAGTCCGAACGAGCAGCAACGCGAGCAGCTGCGTTATCAAGAGTCGCTGGTGCATTGGGACCATCTGCTCGGCCAGCGAGGCGTCGCGATTACCCAGCTGACGCCGTCGGGCAAAGCTCGATTCGGCGAGGCCCGGGTGGACGTGATCAGCGACAGTGACGTCGTCCCGCGCGGCGCGGACGTGCTGGTCGTCGAGGTGCGAGGCAACGAGGTGCTGGTCCGGGCCATCGACGACGCTCAGGCGGGGACCGTCTGAGTCGGTACGTTCGGGCCGGCTGGAAAAAATCATGAATGAGGGCGGCAAGAACTTGCCTTGGATGGCGTTGACCGTCATGATGTTGGGAGTGCCGCCTTGAGGCGGTTTGGAACGGCGATACCGCGCGAGGTCCGACGAACAAGTGCCACCCGGGGCGGTGCGCGGTGCAAAGCCGGTCGGGCGATTAGGGGATTGCGGCCTTCGAGCCGCGTGAGGGACAAACTTGTGGCGGAAGCATTGTTGTGGTCGATCCTGTTGCTGTTGGTGGGGTTGGGACTGATCGCGTTGGAACTGTTTCTTCCCTCCGGCGGCGTGCTCGGCATTCTGGCGGCGCTGGCGATCATCGGCTCCCTGGCGGTCGCCTTCAACGGCGGTTGGGTGACGGGCCTGAGCATGCTGGTGGCGACGATGGTGATCCTGCCCTTGGTCATGGCGGCGGCGATCCACTTCTGGCCTCGGACCCCCATCGGCCGCCTGATCGTATTGGCGACGCCCAACAGTGACGACGACATTCTGCCGGACGAGCCGGCCTACCGGCAGCTGAAGGACTTGATCGGCAAACGCGGGGTGGCCAAGACAAAAATGCTGCCCAGCGGCGCGATCGTGATCGAGGGCCGCGTGTACGATGCGTTGAGTGAGGGCATGGCCATCGACCCTGGTCAGCCGGTCCGCGTAACGGCGATCCGGACCAACCGCGTGGTGGTCCTCTTGGACGACGCCCCGCCGGAAAGAACTACGGAAAGCTCGGAAATGCTCGCTCAACCCGCCCGGAATCTGGGGTTGGAATCTTTGGAACAACCGCTGGGGTGACAATTGCACCCGGCCTTGGTTCGGTGTACAACAGGGATTAGTCCAAGCCACCGCGATGACGATTCGAAGATGAGGTATCTCCCATGAGTTTCTTTGCGGCACAGAATGACGGCGACTGGCAGACGATGGTAAGCATCGTCGGCGGTGTGGTGATCTTGATTATCATGATGGTGACCTTCGGGGTCTTCGCCCGCTATTTTCGGCTCTGGATTCAGTGCGTGCTGACCAAGGCCAGCATCACGATCTGGGACTTGCTGGGCATGACCTTTCGCAAGGTCAATCCGGCGGTCATCGTGCGGAGCAAGATCATGGCGGTCCAAGCGGGCCTGACGGAAGAGATGGGCATCACCAGCCGGGCCTTGGAGGCACATTATCTGGCGGGCGGCAACGTGCCGTTGGTGATCCGGGCGCTGATCGCGGCCCAAAAGGCGAAGATCATTCAGTTGTCGTTCCGCGAAGCCACCGCGATCGACTTGGCGGGCCGCAACGTGTTGGAAGCGGTTCAAACCAGCGTCTATCCCAAGGTGATCGATTGCCCGCCCAAGAGTTCCGGCAGAACCTCCCTGGATGCGATGGCCAAGAACGGCATCCAGCTCAAGGTTCGCGCCCGCGTCACGGTGCGGGCCAATCTGCAGCAATTGATCGGCGGAGCCACCGAAGAGACGATTATCGCCCGCGTCGGCGAGGGCATCGTCAGCGCCATCGGCTCGGCGGAAACCCACGCCCATGTGCTGGAGAATCCGGACATGATCTCCAAGACCGTGCTGGCGCGGAAACTGGACTCGCAGACCGCTTTTAAGATCGTCTCGATCGACATCGCCGACATCGACGTGGGCGAGAACATCGGCGCTCGGTTACAGGCGGACCAAGCCGAGGCCGACACGCGAGTCGCGCGGGCGCAAGCCGAGGGCCGCCGCGCCGCGGCAGTGGCCCGCGAGCAAGAAATGCTGGCGGCCATCGAAGAGAGCCGTGCCAAAGTGGTGGATGCCGAGGCGGAAGTTCCTCGGGCCATGTCCGAAGCATTCCGCTCGGCCAAGTTGAGCGTGCTGGACTACTTCAAACTGCGGAACGTCCAGGCGGACACGGAAATGCGGAAGTCGATCGCCACCAGCGCTACCGCCGGAGGTCGCCCGTCGTGAGCATCCTCAGCGACCTGGAAAACCTGCTGCGGGAGATCGCCGAGCAGCAGCAGCCCGGCGCGGGCCGCCCCGCTGCGCCGCAGCGACCGCCACAAGCCCGTCCCGCGCCACCCAAGCCAGTTCCTCCGCGACCGGGGATGCCCCGGCCGGCTGGGTTGGAGTCGGTCGAAGTCCTGGACGCCGAGATTGTGGATGCCACGCCGGTCCCCCGCCGCCCCGCGATGGCCCAACGCACCGAGAAACACGTGGACACCAGCGGCGTCACAGCCCACGCGTCGCGAATGGACGCAGAAATCGGCCAGGCCGACAAAAAAGCTGACGAAAAATCCGGAGTCCACTTCCACGACAAGTTCGACCAGCAGGCGAGCCGGATGGACGATCCCGACGACAACGTCGGGGCAGCGGCCGGCGCCGCCTTTGCCACGCGGATCGCCGAGATGTTTCGCAACCCCCAATCCATTCAACAGGCGTTCATTCTGAACGAGATTCTCAACCGCCCCGACGTCCGCTGGTGAGATTTCCCGAGACCATCGCACCCCGTCCGGTCCGGGCGGGGTTCTTCACGATATCATGATGCACATTGAACCCGGCAAAACCCGCATCGGTTGGATTGGCACCGGCGTGATGGGAGCCAGCATGTGCGGGCATTTGATCGCCCGCGGCTTTGCGGCGACGGTCTATAACCGCACCCGCCACAAAGCCGAACCGCTGTTGACGCAAGGCGCCGCCTGGGCGGATACTCCGTGCGCGGTCGCCCAGCACAGCGACGTGGTATTCAGTATCGTCGGCTTTCCACGCGATGTCCGCACCGTGATGCTGGGCGCACAGGGCGCCCTGGCCGGATGCAGGCCCGGCAGCATCCTGGTCGACATGACGACCAGCGAACCGTCGCTCGCCGTCGAGATCGCCGCGGCGGCCGGGGAGAAAGGCGTGTTCAGCATCGATGCCCCCGTCTCGGGCGGCGACGTGGGCGCTCGCCAAGCTCGGCTGTCGATCATGATCGGTGGCGACGCCGAAGCCGTCGCAGCGCTGCGGCCTTGTTGGGAAGCGATGGGAAAAACGTTCATTCGCCAAGGAGGTCCGGGGGCGGGCCAGCACACCAAGCTGGTCAATCAGACGTTGATCGCCGGCAACATGGTCGGCGTCTGCGAGGCCCTGCTGTACGGCTACCGCGCCGGCTTGGACTTGAACCGCGTCCTGGAATCCGTCGCCTCGGGCGCCGCGGGCAGCTGGTCGTTGTCCAACCTCGCCCCGCGGATCATTCAGAACAACTTTGATCCGGGCTTCTTCGTCGAGCACTTCATCAAGGACATGGGCATCGCGCTGAACGAAGCCCAACGAATGGGACTGGCGCTGCCTGGTTTGGCGCTGGCCAACCAGCTGTACCTGGCCGTGCAAGCCCAAGGCTATGGCCGCCAAGGCACCCATGCCTTGCAACTGGCCCTGGCGTCGCTGGCCGACATCGACTGGCCTCGCCGTGACACAGCGCCGTGAACTCGGCCTCAGCATCTGGGCGGCGCGGGGGGCGTAGGACGATGCGAGTATCTGTTGTTCTGGCGTTGGCTGGCAAGTTGACCAGTGGCACAGAAGGTCAAGCCCATGACGGACGATTCTGACTGCGATTTCGACGACGAGGAACTCGACGAGCAGCCGGGAGGGGCTGCGCGGTTGTGGTATCCTCTCTGCGACTTTGCGTTGGACTGGTGGTACAGCCGCAACTGGAAATCGCTGTTGTTCAGCTTGCCGGGAGTCGTCCTGGCCGGACTTCTGCTAGTGCTCCTGGTTCTCGGCAGTCAGGCACCCGTAGAGAAACGGGTGGACCGATATCAGGCCGTGGCACAAACCGCCTTGGCGCGGGGTGACGGAGCCGCCGCCGAAGTGTACTTCCGGCGACTGGCCGCCCTGCAAGACGTATCGCCGCCGACGCGATACGGATTGGCGTTGGCAGCCGCCTTGCAAGGCGACGAGGCCCGCGCCCGGTCGCTGATGCAAAGCCTCGCTCCCGAGCATGCGGGCGGCTACGCCGAAGCGCATTTGTGGCTGGCCAAGGATCTCCTCAGCCAACAATCGCAGCTCACGCTTCCGGCAGCAACCGTAATCGAGCACCACCTGCGGCAGGTCCTCGCGAGCAGCCAGAACAACGAGGAAGCAGCTTCGCTCCTGGGGGTGGTGCTCTGGTCCCGGGGAGACGCGCAGAGCGCCCTGCCGTTTCTGGAGCAGACAGCGCAACGATCGCCCGAATGGCAGTTGCCTCTGGCAGTCCTGTACGAGTCGCGAGGGGATTCTGCGGCAGCAAGGAACGCCGCCAAGCGGGCGGCGGCCCATTTCCGCAAAGCGGCAGAAGCCGACCCGAGGGCGGTGGAGGCCCGAGTGAGCTGGGCTCGGAGCGAAGCGTTGATGAAGAACTTTCCCGAGGCGGTGCGGATCCTGCAGGCGGGCCTGAGACGAGAGGATCCCCAGCCGTTTCACCAGGCACTGGTCGGTGTCTACCTGGCATGGACCGTACTGACTCCGGCGGAAACGCCGGAGGGACTGGCAACCAGGTTAGAGTTGCTCAATCAAGCCCTGATCCACGGTCCCAATCATCCGCAAGTACTGACGCTGCTGGCGGATTTGAGCGTCCAGGACGGCGTGGGGACTGACACCTCGCGGGCGGCGCTTCAAGAAGCCTTGGCCAGCGGCACAGCGCCGGCCACCGTGCATCTGGTGCTCGGCACCCAGGCTTTGCAGCAAGGCGACTTGGAACGCGCCCAAACGCATCTCGAGTTGGCCTGTGAGCGGGCTCCCGATATGCCGATCGTGCTGAACAACCTGGCCTGGGTCTTGGCCCATCGCGAGCCCCCCGAACTCGACCGGGCTGGCCAGCTGGCACTGGCGGCGAAGAAGCTGTCCGATGATCCCGAGATCTCCGATACGCTCGGCACGATCCTGGCTCGGCAGGGGAAATACCGCGCAGCGATTACCGAGCTGGAAACCGTGCTCCGCGCTTTCCCCAAGCGGCCGAAAGTTCACCGGCAGTTGGCCGAACTGTACGACAAGCTAGGGAATGCCGAATTGGCCGAGGCATATCGTCGCCGGGCGCAAGCGGCAGATGGCGACGGCGACAAATAGCAATGCAGGCGGGAACGATCCTTGAACAAAGCCCCGCCCAATCGCTAGGTTGCGGAGAGCGGAACTTATTCCGGCGTCGCGGTCGATTGCACCGACGATAGGAACCGCCGTTTGGAAAACGTGGCCTTGCGTTCGCCGAACAAGTAATCGACGGCGGCGGTACCGGCCGGCAGTTGGATGTTCGAGAACTCGTCGTTGATGGCCGTGATGGCCGGCAAGCTGCCCACCGTGTCCTTGCCATCCAGATAATTGGCGGGCTGCTGCTGCGTGAGCCGATACGTTCCTCGCCGTAGATTGGCAAACAGGAACGTCCCGTCGGCGCCGGTCGTCGTTTGCTGCTGGACCGCCGCGCCCTGGGCATCCGTGCCGGACAGCACGATGACGACGCCGCTGATCGGCAATTCGCCGGTGTCTCGCAAGCCGTTGTTATTCGCATCGACGTAAACCAACCCGGAGATCGAGGACAGCAACTCGTTGATCACGGTCGGTTCCATCGCCGTGTTGTTGTTCGAGTTCGTCTCCGGCTCGTTGCCGGCAACGGTGGCCTCGTTGGTGAGCGTGCCGGAGAATTGGGCGTCGACTTGGGTCACCAGTGTGATGGTGGCGGTTTGGCCGGCGGCCAGATTCCCCACGGCGGCCGTGACGACGCCGCCGGCATGATTCACCGTTCCGGAAGTACTGGTGCCGGAGACGAATGACAAGGCGGCCGGAAGCGTGTCGGTCACCGTCACGCCCGTCGCGCCGGACGGGCCGTTGTTGGTCACGACCAGCGTATACGTCAACTGGCCGCCCGCAGTCGCCGGATCGTTCGAGTCCGTCTTGGTGATGGCTAGGTCCACTTCCTTGCGGACCAGCGTCGGCTCGGCGTCGACGTTGTTGGCAAGGTTGGTTTCCGTCTCGTTGCCTTGTACCTCGGCCTGGTTGGTGATCGTGCCGGAGAACTGGCCGCTGACTTGTGTGACCAGCGTGATGGTGGCGGTCTGGCCGACGGCCAGATTGCCCACCGCGGCCGTGACGACTCCGCTGGCGTGATTGACCGTCCCCGACGAACTGGTTCCGGAAACGAAGGACAGGGGTTCCGGAAGCGTGTCGGTCACAACGACGCCCGTCGCGCTGGACGGGCCGGTATTGGTCACGACCAGCGTGTAAGTCAACTGGTTGCCTGCGACCACGGGATCGGACGAGTCGGTCTTGACGATCGACAAGTCCACCAGGGTCTGGACCGCTGTCGGTTCGACGTCGCGATTGTTGTCCGGGTTGGTGTCGGTCTCGTTGCCGGTCACTGTGGCTTCGTTGTTGAGCGTGCCGCGGGTGGCGGGATCGACGGTTACCAGGATGGTAATGGTCGCGGAGGCGCCGCTGGCCAACTGGCCGACGTCGGCAGTAACCGTATTGCCGGCTCGATTGACGGTGCCTTGCGTCGTGGTCGCAGACTGGTACGCAACGCCGGCCGGCAACGTGTCCACCACGGTGACGCCCGTCGCAGTGGACGGACCGTTGTTCAGCACGGACAGGGTATACGTTAATTGCTGGCCCGCCACCACGGGATCGGGCGAATCGGCCTTGAAGACCGCCAGGTCGACTCGCGGTTCCACGGTCGTGGAGATCTGATCCGTGTTGTTTTCCAGAGTGGTCTCCGCCTCGTTGCCGCTGACCGTGGCCGTGTTGACCAGCGTGCCGCTGGCGCTGTTCGCCACCGTGGCCAAGACGGTGATCGTCGCTTGCCCGCCGACGGCCAGATTTCCCAACGCGGCCGTCACGGTGCCCGCGGCGCCGCTCACGCTGCCTTGGCTCGACGTGGCCGACACAAAGACGACCCCGCTGGGCAGCGTATCCACGACCTGGACGCCGGTGGCATCGGACGGCCCGCTGTTGGTCACCGTCAACACGTAGGTCAGCGGTTGTCCAGGAACTGCCGGATCCGGCGAACCCGCCTTGTCGATGGCCAAGTCGATCAGCGTGGCGATGGTCGTCGAAATCTGGTCCGTGTTATTCGTCAGGTCCCTCTCGGTCTCGTTGCCGCTGACCGTGGCCTCGTTCAACAAGACGCCTCGGGCCGACGGGTTAACCGTCACCGTCACCGTCACGGTGGCCTGGGCTCCGCTTGCCAGGTCGCCGAGGCTGGCCGTCACCACACCCTCCGCGGCCGTCACGTTGCCTTGACTGGCAGTGCCAGAAACGAACACTACGCCGCCCGGCAGCGTGTCGACGACGGTCACGCCGGTCGCGTTCGACGGACCGAGGTTGGTCACCAACAGCACGTAGGTCAACGTCTGGCCCGCCACAACCGGGTCCGGCGTCCCCGTCTTGTCGATGGCCAAGTCGATCAGCGTATGGATGGTGGTCGTCACCTGGTCCTGGTTGTTCTCCAGATTGATCTCCGGTTCGTTGCCGCTCACGTCGGCCGTATTGACGAGCGTGCCACGGGCGGACGGTTCCACGTCGACGGCGATCGTGATCGTCGCTTGGGCGCCTGCCGCTAGATCACCTAGGTCCACCGTCACGGTGCCGTTCGCGGCGGCCGAGGTTCCTTGACTGGGCGTCGCCGAAACGTAGGTCACTCCGGCAGGCAATGTGTCCTCGACCATCACGCCGGTCGCATCGGATGGGCCATGATTCGTCACCAACAAGGTGTAAGTCAGCGATTGACCGGCAATCACCGGGTCCGGCGTGTCCGTTTTCTCGATGGCCAGGTCAATCTGCCGCACGACGTCCGTGGGCTCGTCATCCGCGTTGTTTTCGGGAATGGGATCAAAGTTGTCGCCGGTCACGACCGCTTGGTTCAACAACGGCCCCGTGGTGGACGGCAACACGGCGACGGCAATCGTGATTGTGGCCGTCCCGCCGCTTTCCATACTTCCCAACAGGACGGTAACCGTGCCCTCCTCGTGGCTGCCGCTACCCTGCGTCGTGGTGAGTCCCGTGAACGTCACCCCCGCGGGCAGTGTGTCCGTGACGACAACGCCGGTAACGGGCGACGGGCCTTCGTTGCTGACGTAGAGGGTATAGGTCAAGGTCTCGCCCGCGACGACGGGATCGGGATCGTCGGACTTGATGACCAGCAGGTCGGAGATTGGGGTGAATCCGAAATCGACGGTTAGGTTCGTGTTTGGATCGCCGTTGGTGTCCAGGGTCGGATCGTTATCGCCGTTTCCTATCGGTTCCCCGCCGGCAGTCAGCGTGATGGCCATCGCCACGACAGATCCGTCTTCGGCTGGATAGCCATTGTTGTCGTTATCAACATCGTCATCCGGGTCTGGTATGGGTTGATTGCCCGTGGAACTGACCAAGCCCACCAGGGCTCCGCCGGAGGCGAAGTTCGCCGAATCGACTTGGACGATATAGTCACCCGGCAGCAGATCGTCGAAGCGATACAACCCGCCGGTGTCGGTGACGGTGTTGTCGATCGGAATGTCGATACCGGGCGTCCAGGCGTTGTTTCCATCGGTGTCTTCGTACAGGGTCAGCCCTACGCCGCCGATTCCCGGTTCTCCCGCGTCCAACTGCCCGTTGTTGTTGGTATCGAGCCAAACGGTATCGCCCACGCTGAGCGGATACAGGTTGGCAAAGTTCTGGGTTCGAACCGTTGGGCCAATCGTCCCCAGTTCTTTGAATTCGGCGTCCAACTTCTGGACACCTTGGATCTCCAGTTGGATTGCGCCGACGTTCGTGAAGTCGGCGCCACTGCCTCCGGAGACTGCGAAATCCGAGAACCGCAGGAGCATCACGATTTCGCCCATTCCGACCGGCATTTGCGGAATCGCTTGGCTCACAGACGAATAGTTTCCGGCGTCGGTGTAGATATGCATCGTCAGAACGCCGCCGGACACTTCGCCGCCGAGGAGAATATATCGAACCCCCAGATTGGAGCCATTCTCCGTCAGATCGATGGCGCCTAGTCCGATGGGATCCAGTTGATCGGCATCGTTATCCGGCCCATCCCAAGTCACCACACCACGTCCCACGGCGTCAAGCTTGTTCGAGAAAGTCAGGAGCCCCAAATTCAGAAGATTGACCTCCAGTTCTACGCCTCCTGCTCCCGAAAGTAGTTCCACAAACAGGTCGCGCTGGCCGCCCAACGCTTCACTGGCGAGCATGGAGTTCGAATCGCTCATCGGCACGGTCGACGTGACGGCGACGGCCTGCGTGGTGCTATCAAACGAGTCGATCATCATGCCGGCGGTTCCGGTTGCGTCTGCCGCCGTGATCACGACCGGGTGGACGTTTTGGCCCGGCCGCTGGAGCACGCCGGGAGCCGCCGTCTGCTCGACGAAATACAACCCTGCCTCCAAATCGTCGAAACGGTATTCGCCGGACGCATTGGTCGCTTGCGAACCGATTGGCGTATCGTCGCCCCCGCCGACACCCCGGTCGAGCAGACCATCGCCGCCGTCGCGATACAGATGCACCATGACGCCGGCCAGGGGCGAATCGTCCGCCGTCAGCCCGTTGTCCGTCAGGTCGACGAAAGCGATTCCGGCGATCGAGGCCAGCGAGTCGGCTGCTAGCAGCGCGCGAGATTCCAGCGATTCCAGCCGCAACTGTCGTCGCCGCCGGTCGTTCCGCAGCAATCGCCCACGGGCCACATCGCGAAACCAGCTTTTCCAAGAGGCAAACGGCGACTTCATCGAGGGCTTCCTCCATCCTTGGACTTGCCATCGGCCCGGGACTTGCAGGTCAGGTCCTTGATAGAATGTTCGGGCGTGCGGCAAACTCGGCCTTCGTGCTTCGCCAGGTAAATCCCTGTGCGATCGGCCGAGTTCGGGGGTGGCGGCGCGCATTCCTTGCGCGCTGCCGTTCCCCTAGTATCGGCTGGCAATCTGCGAGAACTCCACCCGACTCGGGTGCCTGCCAGGGAATAGACCAGACTGAGCGACGAATTGGACGATGATAACTTCAAGTCCAAGGTCGCTCATTTTCAAGGATCGGACGGCTCCGCCTACGTGCATGCACTGCACGAAGTCTGGTCCGTGATGTATCGGTTGCAGAAGGAAATGTTCGTGACGATCCCGCCGGGATTCGTCGTCGTGGACAACTGGCCCGCGGTTGGCATGGCAGTTGCCTTGGCTTTCCGGGCATCGTGACAGGTCCGAAATCCCGTGCAATCGGTGATGCGGAAGGGGAATCTGGTCCGGTTTGTGGGCAAACCTGCCTAACCGTGGTTGCGCAGTTTGAAGAAAACTGAGGCGATTTTCGTGGGTTTCCGCGTGCAGAGACCCGGTAAAACACGGGCTCTTCGGTAGTGGAAACGGGCCACGGGCCGTGTAGTGAAGACCTAGGCCCTTGCTTTTCGGTGAGCCGCCTCGCCATGCTTGGAGGCACAGGAGGCGGCGGCCGTGTTCTTACGACCCTACAAGCGGCACAAGGACGGCAAGGCACACACCTACTACGCCTTGGTGGAGAGCGTGCGCACCGATACCGGACCGCGACAGCACATCGTGGCCTATCTTGGCGAACTGAATCACGACCAACAGCGACGCTGGCAACGCACGGCGGTCTTCTACAATCGCCAGGGCGATGCGCGGCAATTGCGGCTGTTTCCCGACGACGAACGAATTCCCCTCCCCGACGATCCGGACGTCGTCCGCATCCGCTTAGGCTCGGTGGGCTGGACCAATCCCCGCAGCTTCGGCGATGTGTGGTTGGCGCGCTGGCTGTGGGGCTGGCTGCACCTGGATGAGATCGTGGCCCGCCATGTGCCGCAGGGCCGAGAGACGGTGGCTCCCGCCGAGATCGTGGCCATCGAAGTCATCAATCGTTTGTGCGCTCCTTGTAGCGAGTTCGCCTTGGCCGAGCACTGGTATGTCTCCACGGGCTTGGAAGACCTCTTAGGCGTGCCCGACGCCGAAGTCACCAAAGACCGTTTGTACCGGACGTTGGATGCCTTGGTGAAGGCGCAAGAGCAGATCGAGAACGATCTGAAGGAACGCTTGGGGACCCTGTTCCGGCTGGAATATGACCTGCTCCTGTACGACCTGACGAGTACCTACTTCGAAGGCTTGTCGGAAAGCAATGACTTGGCGGAGCGAGGCTACTCGCGGGATCACCGCAGTGACTGCGTGCAGGTGGTGCTGGCCCTGGTGGTCACGCGGGAAGGCTTCCCGCTGGCGCATCTGACGTTGGCCGGCAACACGCGCGACGTGCAGACGGTGGAGACGGTGGTGACGGCGGTGGAGACGCGGTTTGGAAAGTCGCAGCGCGTGTGGGTGATGGACCGCGGCATGATCAGCAAGCAGACACTCGCGTTCCTGAGTCAACCTGGCCGTCGCTACCTGCTGGCTCTGCGGCGAAGCGGGCTGAGTGAATTCCAGGACCAGCTGGGCCGCGAAGGTTGGCAGAGGATGGAAGAGCACCCCGAGGTGGAGGTGAAATTGGTGCCGCGGGAAGAAGCCAACTACCTGCTGAGTCGCAGTCGTCCCCGCCGCCAAAAGGAACGCGCAATTCGCCGCCGTCAGCGACGCGGGCTGGCGTTGGCCTTGAAACGCCTCGAGCGGCAGGTCACGCGAGGGCGACTGAAAAATCGCGACAAGATCTTGGAGCGTGTAGGACGGCTCAAGGAACGCTTCCCCAAAGCTCGGCCCTTCGTGACCATCACCGTGTCGGACAGCCCGTGTCGACTCCAATGGACGTGGGACATCCCGGAATTCAAGGCGGCCCTGGCTGGCGACGGCGTGTCCTTGATGCGGACCAATCAAGACGGCTGGACGTCCACCGAGTTCTGGGAAAACTACATGCAACTGACGGTGGTGGAAAACGCCTTTCGCGTGCTCAAGAGCCATCTGCGGTTGCGTCCCGTCTGGCATCACTACGCAGGCCGCACCGAGGCCCATATCTTCGTCTGTATCCTGGCCTACGCGTTGTGGTCTACGCTGGCGGAACTCGCCCGACGCGCGGGCCTGGAAACGCTCATCCGCAAGCCCGACGTGGAACACGCAGAGGCCTCGCCCCAGCCTCGGCCGATGACCCCGGAGGTGATCCTCCGTGAGTTGGGCAAGATCAAGATTGGGGACATCCTGCTGGAGACAACGGAGGGAAAAAAATTGGCCCTGCGGCGTGTCGCACGCCCTGATCCCGAACAAACCCGCATCCTCGAAGCTCTGAATCTGGAGTTACCCGAGCGATTAACTCCAGATTCGATTTGTAGTGAAGACTCGGAGCCAAAAAACTGAAATCTCTCGGGAAATATAATGGTCTTGTCGCCTAACTGCGCAACCACGGCTAATGTCTGGGCGACTGGATTTGCACTTCCGCCCGCAGCAGCATGTTCTTTCGCTTATCAGGAGTTGGTAAAGATGGCCACCGCCACCGCAACAGCGTTCGCCGCCGGCAACTCGGCTTGGACGACCTACGATACGGAAGGCTTTTACGACGAGATGTTCGACGAGCAGGGGCAAGCGCGTCCGCGGGCCGAGTTGCTGGTGGATCGACTGCGGACGCTGGCGGACGGGGAATTGGTCGTGCGGCAGCGGGCCGCCGATTTGGCGCTGTTGAACATGGGCATTACGTTCAATGTCTACGGCCACGAAGCCGGCACGGAGAAAATCTGGCCGTTCGACATCATTCCGCGGATCATCGAGGCTCGGGAATGGAAGTTGATCGAGGCCGGCTTGAAGCAGCGGATCACAGCCCTGAATCTGTTCATCGACGACCTGTACCACGACCAGAAAATCGTTCGCGACGGCGTGTTTCCCGAGTATATGGTGCAATCCAGCAAGTGTTTTTTGAAACCTTGCATTGGCTTGAATCCGCCGCGCGGCGTGTGGTGTCACATCACGGGCACGGATTTGGTGCGCGATCGCGACGGCACCGTGTACGTCCTGGAGGATAACCTGCGTTGTCCATCCGGCGTCTCGTACGTCCTGGAAAACCGCCAGGTCATGAAGCGAACCTTTCCTCAGGTCTTTGACGGCCTGTCGGTTCTGCCGGTCGAAGACTACCCGGAACAGTTGCGAAAGATGCTCGAGTACATTGCACCGCCGACGGGCCGCGAGCCGACGGTGGTGGTGCTGACGCCCGGCATCTACAACTCGGCCTACTTCGAGCATTGTTTCCTGGCGCAACAAATGGGCGTCGAAGTAGTCCAGGGTTCGGACCTGGTGGTCAGCGACGGCTATGTGCATGCCCGCACGACACGCGGCTTGAAACAGGTAGACGTCATTTATCGGCGCATCGACGACGACTTTCTGGACCCGTGTACGTTTCGACCGGATTCCCTGTTGGGCGTACCGGGTCTGATGGACGTCTACCGCGCGGGCCGCGTGGCGCTGGCCAACGCGCCGGGAACCGGGGTGGCCGACGACAAGGCGGTCTATGCCTACGTCCCGCAGATTATCAAGTACTATTTGGGCGAGGAGATCAAGCTACCAAACGTGCCGACCTTTGTCTGCGCGGACGACAAGCAGCGGCAGCACGTGCTGGCCAATCTTGACAAGCTGGTGATCAAGCCCGCGAACGAATCCGGCGGCTATGGGATTCTGCTGGGGCCCCGAGCCACCGCCGAGCAACTGGAGCAGTACCGGCAGTCGATCCTGCAGAACCCGCGGAATTACGTCGCCCAACCGATGATTTCGCTATCGCGCGTGCCGACGGTGGTGGGCGGCCATTTGGAAGGCCGGCATGTCGACTTGCGGCCCTATATCCTGTATGGTGAAGACATCTATATCGTTCCGGGAGGTTTGACTCGCGTGGCCCTGGTCAAGGGCTCGCTGGTCGTCAACTCGTCGCAAGGCGGCGGCAGCAAAGACACGTGGGTGCTGCGAAACGGCGGCCAAAGCGCGGTGCAGGTAATGAGCATGATTGGCGGCGGTCGCGAGAATTAGTAGTCACGGAGAAACCATCCGAGAACCCGCCCTGAATCACGGGATGCTCCTTACGAATAGAACGTCAGCTCCATGCTCAGTCGTGTTGCAGATTCGATCTACTGGATGGCCCGCTACATCGAACGGGCCGAAAACGTGGCCCGCTTTATCCACGTCAATTTGAACTTGGCGCTCGATCTGGGGCCAGAGGTCGAGCAGTGGGCGCCGCTGGTTCACATCACGGGCGACGACGAGGTCTTCTATCAGCGGTACAACCTTGCCTCGCAGGAAAACGTCGTCCAATTCCTCACCTTGGACGAAGAAAACCCGAACTCCATTCTGTCCTGCCTGCGAGCCGCTCGGGAGAATGCCCGGACGGTGCGAGACATCATCACTTCCGAAATGTGGGAAGAACTGAACAAGTTCTACTTGATGGTCTGCGGGGCCGAGAAGGATGCTCCGACGTTAAGATCGTCGTATGAGTTCTACGGCACGATCAAGGGCCACGGAGCCATGTTGGAGGGGTTGGCCGAAACGACGATGTCGCGTGGCGAAGCCTGGCATTTTCGCCGCTTGGGACGTCTGATCGAGCGGGCGGAAAAGACCTCGCGGATTCTCGACGTCAAGTACTATCTGCTATTGCCCAACGCCGACGACGTGGGAACGCCTTTGGACACCAACCAATGGACGGCTCTGCTGAAAAGCGCCAGCGCGTTGGAAATGTATCGCCGGAAGCATGGCCGGATCACGCCGGAGGAGGTCGCGGAATTCCTGATCCTGGACCGCGACTTTCCGCGTTCGATGCACTTCTGTCTGATTCGCGCCGAGCAATCGCTGGTCGCGATCACCGGAGGCGGTCCAACGACGATCCGCACGTCGGCCGAGCAGCGTTTGGGGCGACTGCGGGCCGAATTGGACTATGCCAACATCAAGGAGATTATCGAGGACGGTTTGCACGAGTTCATCGACGCCTTTCAATCCAAGCTGAACGCCGTCGGCGGGGCCATTTTTGACACGTTCTTCGCGATTCAGCCGGTGGCCGGCGGTTCTGCGATGGCGGCCCCTGCAGGATCACAACAAGCCAACGCCTGAGTCCGGATTTCACACGCCAGGCAGGATGGGCAAACAGCGAAGGATATTCTGAATAAGTCAACTTTTTTTATTAGGAAATTTCTAACGAATGTGCGGCCGCTGACCGATATGAGTGCCAGGAGATACGAGGCACCCATGACAGCGAAACGAATGAGCCGATACCAGTTGACGGGATGCCGCTTGCTCGCGCGGCTGATGCTTGCGCTGCTGGCGATTTGCGCGATGCAAGATGGGAACCCGGCGAGAGCCCAGTCGCCTCGGGCCGGTTATGCACCGCGGGCGCGAACCGCGTCGCGGCAGGTGGAAATTCCGATCGAGTCCGAAGCCGCGTGCGGCCCGTCTGCAGGCTGTTTCGATTTAGCGAACGATCCTTGTTGGGATTGGGCCTGCGAAGGTCGGATGTGGTTCGAACTCGACTATCTGCTCTGGTGGACGCGTGCCAGCGACGTTCCGCCGCTGGTGACCACCAGCTTGGTCGGCACGCCGCCCACGTCGGCAGGCGTCCTTGGCTCGGCCGCGACTCGTATCCTGTTTGGCGACGAAGACTTGTCCCGCGGCGTCCATCCCGGTGGGCGGGTTCGTGTGGGGCTGTGGCTGGATGCCTGCGAGTCGGCGGGATTCGAGGCCAGCTATTTGGGACTGGCGGATCGGCAAGCAAGTTTTGCGGCCTCGAGTCCCTTGACGCCCATTATTGCGCGTCCGTTCATCGATCTGCAAACCAACCAGCAGGACGCGATGCTGGTGGCCCACCCGGATTTCCTTGACGGCTCGGTCAACGTCCTGGTGGAAACCGGTTGGCAAACCGTCGAGGTGGCATACCGTCAAGCGTTGTGGCGGCAGTGCGAGCGGCGGGCCGATTGGCTGGTCGGTTATCGCTATGCGAGCCTGGACGATCGGTTCGAGGTATCGCAAGCCTCGCGATACACGGTTGCGCAGGGTCAGATCCTGGCCGGGTCGACGAAAGACGTCTTCGACTCGTTCGCCGGCCGGAACGAGTTTCACGGCGGCGAATTGGGAATGATCTACCAGGACGCGCGCGGACGCTGGACGGGCGAACTGATGTTGAAGATCGCCCTGGGCGGCACGCGAGGCCAAGTGGACGTGCATGGCAGCACGGTGACGACGGTTCCCGGTGCGGGCAGTGCCACATTCGACGGCGGGCTGCTCGCCCAGACGACGAACGCCGGGCAGCATGTCCAGGACGGTTTTGCCGTACTCCCGGAGTTGGGTGTGAAACTCGGGTACGCGATCACCCCGCAATTGCAGCTGAGCGTCGGCTACGGCCTGTTCGCCTGGACGCGCGTCATGCGTCCTCTGGATCAAGTGGATCTGTCGATGTCGCAGCTTCCGCCGGAACCGCCGACCGCCGCCAGGCATCCGCAGTTCCCCTTCTCGACGTCAACCTTCTGGGCTCAGGGACTGCAGTTCGGATTGGCATACGACTTCTAACGAAGCCGTCGCACAAGCTTCTAGTTTGCGAGTATTGCCAACCGCAAGCTGGAAGCTTACGCCACTTATTTCTTAGCTGCTGCCAGGTCGATGCGGCATCCCGGGTTCATTCACGGTTGGCTGGTGCCGCAAGACGATCAAAAGGCTGAGGGGCAAGGAAATGCACGTTCCGTGATTTCCTTGCCCCTCCGGCGTTTGCCTGGGATGCGAGTGCCTCGCGCCGGGCGCTATTCCACCAGCCACGAACCGGTTTGCTCGAACACGAAATCCAGCGGATCGAGAACGCTCAGACGGTCTTGGCCACCGCGCTGCGACGACGCCAGGACGCGGCGGAAGCCTTGCACTTGTTGCGTATAGATCGAAGCTTCGAGTCGAGCCAGATTGCCTTCCGCCCGCAGGTTGTCGTCGCCTGAGGAATCGGTGATCCGAGCGAACGAATTCGCGCCCGTCGAACTGAGCACGATTTGCTCGGTGCTCTCCGCGGTCACGACATAGTTCGCACCCTGCAGCGAGGCGAGTTTGGGGGACAACTCTGCTTGATCGTCCTGCGAGACGCCGTTCAGTTCGGCTGTATCCGAGCCCAGGCCGCCGATGAACCGTACCCTGGTTACCTGCGCCGGGTCGACAGTCTGGCTTTCTCCGTTCAGCGTCACGGTGTGCACCGAGGTGCCGGCATCGAAGCGAAAATGATCGTTCCCGTTGGTTCCGCGCACGATCAACAGCGTTCCCTGTAAGACGATTTCCTGCGTCACAGGCGGCGGGGCGGGGTCGATCGTGTTTCCGGCGTTGATCTGCGCCGTTTCTTCGATCTTGGCCACCAAATCCGTCCAGGGTGTCGAGCCGGGGGGCTGCACCGAGACAGCCAACAGCCGATTAAACAAGTACTCGGGCCGCAGGCCGAGTTCGCGGAAATGCAGATCGACTCGATGTTCGCCGGCGGCCAGCGACACGTTCAATTCGTTGTCGCCGCCGTCGATCATCGAGGCCGGCTGGCGCTGTTCGATCTGGTACTGTCCGGCGGATAATTCCCGGAATTCGTACCAGCCGTGCTGGTCCGTAAAGGTCTCTTGCAGCAGCAAACCCTGGTCGTTGTACAAGGATAATTTGACCCCGGGTACGCCTTCGGCCGGGTCATGCAGACCATTGAGGTTCGCGTCGGCAAAGACCACGCCGGCCAGACTTCCCGCTCCCACCGGATCGACGTCAGCAACGAACGTGATCACACCGTCGGTCTCGTCGGTGCCGGGAACAGGTGCCGGGTCGGCAACAATTTGATCTTCGTTCAAACGGACACTTTGCAAGTCGATTTGCGTCGTCGCGCCGGACGCAACTCCGTTATTGAGCAGAAACGTGATGTTCAGCAGCGTGCCCGCCTGCGGGTCAATCGCCTCGGCTTGGAATATCCAGACAGTGATTGTCCCGTTGGCGTCGTTGACGTTCGCCACGACCTCCGCACCGGAGGCCGACCAAATGCTGCCAGCGGTGACATTGGCGTCGTCGGTGTCCAACAGGGCGGTGTCGTAGGCCAGCGATATTTCTGCTCCGCGCAGTCCCGCAGCCACGCCGATGTTGATGGGGACAGTGAATTGAGCTGCCGGCAAAATCACGAGCTGATCAGGGATCTCGACACGCACCGACGGGACGTCTTCGGCCTCGGCCGTTGCGCTGAGCAGGTTGCGGGTTTCCAGCACTTCATATGTCAAACGTCGGGTCGATCGGGGCATGGTGAAACCTCCGTGATTATTGCGTAAAACGCGGGAAGCCTGGTTTTGTTATCGGACAGCAGGATTGCCGCGCATCATTAGGAAATGCATCAACATCTGCCGCGTACAGCATAATTACTCACACTCTCGGTTCCCACCAAGATCAATTCGGACAGAATAATGCCGCTGGCCGCCTGCTGTTGGTACAGACGATCAAATCTCGTGGCATGTTCCGCATGTCAGGTCTGGCTCTCGCTCGTCCGCATTCGTTGGCGAGTGAATGAGGGGAGCTGCTAACGCGCGTCCGCCTGTGCAAGACTTGAGCACAGCGAACAGTTCTTGCTCGAACCGCTGGTTCTTGGGAGTCCAGCCTACAGGCTGGACTCGATCATCTGAACGAGGGGTTCTCGCGGTATTTGCTTGGCGGAGCCTGCCATCACCCTGGTGTCCTTGTATAATCTACACAGAGAGGCGACGTTTTTACCAGTTGCTGGGATTTTTTTGTGGCGCCGAGCTCAGCAATTCGGCCTAACACAAAAGAATCCGCAAAAAACGGCGCGACGTCGTATTCGCGTGGCTTTTCCAGCTCGGAATCTGCTTCTAAGGGACTGGAGAATAATGATCGGGGCAGCCCCAGCGTTCTTGTCGGAATCGACGGGCACGGACTTTGCTCTTCGGTTGCTACGGCGGTCACAAGGCACTGCGTCCACAGGCACGCATCGGGGCAGACACGCGGGAATTCCGGGGGGCCTGACGCGAGCCGAAGCTGGAACCGGAACCGCAATGTCGCGAGAAGCGTCTCTGTTGGAGCACCGAGTTAAATAATACGGTTTTTTGAGTTCGAGATACACCAAGGATGGTGACACTACGGCGACAGGAGGTCAGAACAACGAATCAAACATGAAGCAAGCGTTTTTCGGAAGGGATTGTCATGAGCCAGAATCGTCGTCGCACGTCAAAGTCCAAGGACAAAACTATAGGGAGCATCCTAGGAACAGACAAGAGGTCGGCGGCCAGGGCGGGCAATCGCTTCCGCCGAACGCTTCGTCTTGAGCGATTGGAGGACCGCCGCCTGTTGGCCGGCGACCTGCACGTGCTGGGCTTGACGCCGAATGCCAGCGGTTTCGTTGCCGATTTCAACCAAGCGGTTGATACCAGCGTGCTCAACCTCTACGACGCCGCCAACGGGAGGCTGGGCGCGGCCGACGTACGGCTGACGGGCAACACCGTCGGACCGGTTTCCGGCTCGCTGGTGGTCGAGGGCGAGCGGCTGAGGTTTGTGGCGACCGGCGGAGCGTTGCCCGCTGACACCTACAATGTACTGCTTCGCAGTGCGGCCGATGGGTTGCGGGCAGCGGATGGCGGCGCCATTCTGGACGGCGAGTTCAGCGGCGCGTTCCCATCGGGGAACGGCGTGGCTGGCGGCGATTTTTCCTTCTCGTTCACCGTGGCGGGTCCTCAGGGTTTGGTGGTCGGGATCCCGGATTTTGCCCGCGGTCCGGACCAGGCCGTGAACATTCCCGTGGCGGACCAGGACGTGCTGCTGGACTCCGGCTTGCCCATCACGCTCAGCAACGCGGCCGGGGTCACTTCGCTGGTGCTCACGGTCGCCTTCGACCCCGAATTGCTGATTGTCTCGGACGTTCAGCTCGGGCCGGACGCACCCGAGGGCAGCCAGGTTACGGCGAACCTGACGGTGCCCGGCCAAGCGACGCTCGCTTTCTTTTCGCTCGAGCCGCTGCCGGAGGGAACCGCTCACATCGTGTCCCTGACCGCCGAGGTTCCGGCGACGGCGCCCTACGGGGCCGTCCACGCCGTTCGTCTGACGCAGCTAGACGTCAATGCGGGCGAGCTGTCGGCGACGGCCGACGACGGACTGCACGCCGTCGTGTTTGTGGGCGATGCCAATCGAAACCTGCGGTACGACGCGGAGGACGCACGTCTGCTCGCCCGAGTTGGTGTCGGTTTGGACAGCGGCTTTGCCGTCGATCCGCCACACGCCGGGGCCACGGGCGCCACGCGAATCCTGTACCCCACCATCGATCCGCGAATCATCGGCGACGTCACCGGCAACGGGACGCTCAGTGCCTTGGATGCCAGCGACTTGTTGCGGCGGGTGGTGAATCTGCCCACGCCAAACATCCCCGCCTTGCCGGACAACGTCGCTCCGCAGGATATCGTCCTCTCGCCGAACAGCGTTCCGGAAAACGCAGTCCCCGGTACCGTCGTCGGCATCTTGACCGCCGTGGATCCCGACGTGGACGATTCCCACACCTTTGCACTCGTTTCGGGGGACGGCGATACGGACAACGCTGCCTTTACGATCGACGGCCAGCAGCTGAAGACGGTCGTGGCGCTGGATATCGACACGCAGAGCAACTACCAGATCCGCGTGCGGGCCACCGATGCTGCCGGTTTGAGCGTCGAAAGAGCCCTGACAATCCAAGTCGTCAACATCAACGAAGCGCCGACCGAAGTGTTCCTGACGCCCACGGATATTGCGGAAGATGCGCCCGCGGGCACGGTGGTCGGCCAGCTGACGGCGGCCGATCCGGACGTGGGCGATACGCACACGTTCGAGTTCGTGGCGGGCCAAGGCGACGCGGACAACGGGGCCTTCGTGATCGTCGGCCAGGAACTGCGGACGGTCGGGGCGTTGGACTTCGAGACGCAGAACGAGTACCACGTCCGCGTGCGGGCCACCGACCTGGGCGGCTTGAGCGTGGAAACGGCGTTGGTCATCCAAGTGACGGACGTCAACGAATCGCCGACCAACGTGATCCTGACTCCGACCACGGTGGCAGAGGATGCTCCGGCGGGTACGGTCGTCGGACTGCTGACGGCCCTGGACCCGGACGCCGACGACGCCCACACGTTCGAGTTGGTAGTGGGCGAGGGCGACGTGGACAACGGGGCCTTCGAGATCGTCGGCCAGGAACTGCGGACGGTCGGGGCGTTGGACTTCGAGACGCAGAACCAGTA
>Ga0351845_1095_pt1 | contig 32533 bp, 20 predicted proteins | sample TotcelHFGM3001M3_FD_206879 | JGI IMG/M metagenome (GOLD analysis project Ga0351845, IMG submission 206879) | Enriched cells from coal bed in the Powder River Basin, Montana, United States - Total cells FGM rep1 HSBNCT.FGM.300.1.M3 ...
TTGGTGACACCTTTGAAGCGATGAGTGTAGATAATTTATCAAATCTAAAAGATTAATTTCCATGTTTGGATATTACCTGATCATTATTTTGCTGCTTGGAATTGGAAGCATGATAAACCGGAACTCAAAAATTCGGATCCTCCTACTGCTCCTATTTCTTTTAACCCAGACTGCTATCGCCTTTTATGGCTTCTTTCATATTAACACACCCGAGCTTGATGGGAACTTTTATTATGATTCCCTGGGTGTTCTTTTTCTTTTCGTGTTGACCATTCTGAGCTATACCACTATTTTTCATAGCTACCTTTATCTTCAGAACAGAATGGATAGCAGCCGTAATCAAAGTATTTACTTTGCAGCATTGATTATTCTGATCGCGGCAATGACTTGTGTTTATCTGGCGGCTACCATTGGTATCATGTGGGTAGTCATTGAAGCAACCACGTTAAGCGTTGCCGTTTTAATTTATCACGAACGAACCCACCTCACACTGGAAGCCACCTGGAAATATGTTTTCATCTGCTCCATCGGAATTACCTTCGCTTTTGTCGGAATTGTATTTTTAAGCAAAGCATTACAGGAAGCAAATTCGGTTAACCTCTCTTTCTCAGACATCCCCGGCCACCTTCAGAATGTAAACACGTTTTGGCTGAAACTTGCTTTCATTTTCCTTGTGGTTGGATTCAGCACCAAAATGGGACTATTCCCGATGCATACAATCGCAGTGGACGCTCATACCGTTGCGCCACCTCCAATCAGTGCATTTATCTCCACAACCCTCATGAACGTTGGTTTTGTAGCTATATTCCGCACCTATTCCATCATGTCTCATACCAGTATTCTCCCATGGATGAACCAGATTCTACTATGGTGTGGGTTCCTGTCGATTTTTGTATCCACGGTCTATATCATAAAAGTAAACCATCTGAAAAGAATGTTTGCCTATTCAAGTCTTGAACATATGGGATTGGCGGCTATCGGACTAGCTTCAGGTGGTATCGGCTATTTTGCAGCCATTTTACACATGGTGCTTCATTCCTTTGTTAAGGCGAGTATTTTTTATCAGATCGATCAGATCCACCGCGTTTTTAAAACTTATATCATCAGTAAAACAGGGGGCTATTTTAGTAAAAACCTGGCCGGCGCTCTTGTGATGCTACTTGTATTTGTAAGTATTACGGCCATGCCACCGTCAGGTATGTTTGTAAGTGAACTTCTTATATTTCTATCCTTGTTCGAATCACATCACTTAATTTTGTTTGTTTTGATTCTTATCCTTCTTACAATGATTATGTGGGCCTTGGGGAAAAATATATTTTCTATGTTGTTTTTACCATCCGATGAGCCAGCAGGTAACGTTGTCAAAATAAATCCCTGGGAATCTTCCACACAATTTATCCTTTTAGCAGCTGCTATCTATCTTGGATTGAACCCACCGGCTGTCTTTGTACAGTTAATAAATGACTCTATTATGCTCTTACCAAAGTGATATGAAATACACTACTGTATTAAATAATCAGACCATCCCGATCTCTCAAATTCCCAAAACATCTTATGATGGCTTCTTTGAATTGAATGCTGGTTTTGTAAAAGGGGCTGCTCACAAACATTGTGTGAATTATTTTGGGTATCCGGTCGATGGGAACATAACCCTTATTTGTTGTATAGCAGATGACCAAACCCACGAAATCTACCTCTCATCCTGTCTGGTCGAACCGACTGATAAGTTACCTTCCCTGGCGTCTGAAATTTTCTGTTTTGAGAAATTTGAACGTGAAATTCATGAAAATTTCGGGATTGACTTCATTGGACATCCCTGGTTAAAGCCTGTGCGGTATTCACATGACCGTAAGGATCCTTTGCAAACAATTGCCAATTATCCCTTTTATTCCATTCAGAGCGAAGAATTACACGAAGTGGGAGTTGGTCCTATTCATGCCGGTGTAATTGAACCCGGCCATTTTAGGTTTATTTGTAACGGTGAACAGATATTGCACCTTGAAATCCAATTAGGCTATCAGCATCGGGGCATTGAATCTCTGTTCCTCCATAAAAATAAACTCTCTGAGAGAGTGCAAATAGCAGAAAGTATAGCAGGTGACAATGTTGTCGGGCATACGATTGCCTTTGCATCGGTTTGGGAAAGTTTGTGTGGCTACAAGGCCCCACGGGAACTTGATTTTTCCCGTACCGTAGCACTAGAGATAGAAAGAATAGCCGTTCACACTGGCGACTTAAGCGCTGCCTGTACCGATATTGCATATCAACTGGGGAGTGCGGTTTTCGGAAGGTTACGGACACCCATCATCAATTTTTTCCAGGAATGGTGCGGAAACCGTCTGGCCAAGGGATTGATCAGACCCGGGAACAACCGGTTCCCGTTTACACCCGCTCTGGCTCATCAACTTTTTGAAGTCATTGATGCGTTTGAACCCGACTTTAATGAGCTGCATAAGGAGCTGTTCAGAATGCCAAGTGCCCTTTCCCGTTTTGAGCGAACCGGAACAGTATCCTATGAGAATGCCTTAACCATTGGGTCCGTGGGTATGGCTGCCCGCGCCAGCGGATTGAACAGGGATATCCGTTCTTCCCATCCACACTCCTTATACATGGAATTGTCTCATGATCCAATCATCAAGCATCATGGAGATGTATACTCTCGCTTACAAATACGGAAACAGGAAGTGCCTCAGTCTATACAATATCTTCGCGACCTTATGACCAGGATTCCGGATTGTGAGCAAGATCCGGAGCCATTGGGCTCTCCTAAACCCAATTCTTTTGCTATATCATTGGTTGAAGGCTGGCGGGGCGAAATCTGCCATTGTGCCATTACTGACGCTAAGGGCGAACTGAGGATCTATAAAGTGAAGGACCCATCATTCCATAATTGGATGGCATTGGCGCTGGCTGTTAGGAATAACGAGATCTCGGATTTCCCGATTTGCAATAAGAGTTTCAACTTGTCATACTGTGGGCACGACTTATAGCCTGCATAAATTTTTCAACGATGTTAGGTCATATCAAAATACTTTATCATCAGGGGAAACAGTTCATCCCTGACGTTACAACCGCTGAAGTACCAGGCATTTTCAGAGGGCGGCCAGTGATTAGCCTGGCACAAGTGAATGAGAGCGCACTAGTCAGTGTTTGCCCACTCAATGCCATTTCTGCCAATCCGGTAAGATTGGATTTGGGCAGATGCACCTTTTGTGGGGAATGCGCAAGACAATTTCCGGAAAAGATCACATTTACGACTGACTATAAAATTGCAGTAAACGAGAGGGAAAGCCTTATCTTTAAAGAGGGTGATACTGAACCTGTAACGGTTAACCCAGCAAAGGTCAGGAAAGAAATACACCAACTATTCCGGAAATCACTCAAATTAAGGGAGGTATCAGCCGGTGGCGATAACAGCTGTGAGTGGGAACTTAACGCTGCCAACAATGTTCAGTTCGACATCGGACGTTTCGGGATTGAATTTGTTGCCTCTCCCCGCCATGCTGATGGGATTGTTATTACCGGTCCGATTACTGAAAATATGGCCGATCCCCTCCAAATATGTTATGATGCCGTCCCCGACCCAAAAGTTATCATCCTCGTTGGTACTGATGCAATCAGCGGAGGAATATTTGCTGACAGCCCTGCTTTGAACCGGAAATTTTTAGAGAACTATCATATCGACCTTTATATTCCTGGCAATCCTGTTCATCCTCTTACTTTCATCAATGGAGTGCTGGATTTAATCCGGAAAAGAAAAGGCTAAAGGATCTCTGCCAGAGCTGAATCGACCTGCCGGAAGAGCTCTTCCATGGAGCCGTTGTTCTGAAACCTGAAATCAGCCTCCCGGATGCACGCCTGAAGGTTCTGCACACCGGGATTGGTCGAAACAGATTCCCGTTGTTCATTTTCCACGAAGGTCTCGTAACTAACCGAATCCGTTACCGATTGCCGTAGCTGAATCCTGTCATACCGGAGTTTTGAATCAGCATCAACAGCAAAAAGATAAAAATCGCCTTTCTTTCGCAGGGAGTCAATCTCTCCGGTTGTACGGATACTTTCAATGATGCCGTTTTGTCCGGATTTTCTGGCCTCTTCAAACAGTTGATCTGTGACATAAGCGGGACCATGCCCGGCCCTAAGGTCGTTGGCAAGGTTGAACATGCTGTCGCGGTTCTCCGGCATGCCGAGCTGACGGATCCTTTCCAAAAGAAAGCCCCGTACGGAGTAGTGAGCGAATCCTTTTTCGCTGATGAGGTAGTCTACGATAGTTCCTTTCCCCGCTCCTATTGTCCCCGTTATACCGATAATTATCATATTTTTCCGGCTTTCAGTTGGTCAATCCATTTCTCGGCTTCTACCGGAACAAATGTCTCCATCCGGTCGATCAGCCTTTCGGGGTCAGTATCCGAAATCAGAAGGTCCCTGTGTTCGGGGCGCAGGAAGCCCTCGTTAACCGCTTTGTCAAGCTGCTCCAGGAGGGAATCAAAATATCCGCTTACATTCAATATCCCGACCGGTTTTTGTACCAATTTCAGTTGGTTAAAAGAGAGCATCTCAAAGATTTCGTCAAAGGTACCATATCCTCCGGGCATTGTGATGAAACCGTCGGAGAGTTTCGCCATCAGAGCTTTCCGCTCCTGCATACCGGGAACGATATGCATTTCAGTCAGTCGCTCGTGCGCCACTTCCCTGTCGGCCAGGCTCTTCGGCATCACGCCAATAACGGTCCCTCCAGCTCCAAGCATCACATCAGCAGCCACTTTCATCAGGCCGATATTGGCTCCTCCATAGACCAGGGTAATCCCGCGCTTTAACAAAACAGAAGTCAGGTCGAGGACGGCCTCACGATATACAATGGAGGAACCGACAGCAGAACCGCAAAACAGACAGATAGTTTGTAGAGCAGACATTGGATTACCTGTTTATCTGTTTAATCATTTCGTAAAAGATCATGATTCCGGGTTCGATGATCTCATCCGGGAAATCATAATGAGGAGTATGCAGATCGGAATGATGCTCCCCGGATCCCAGTCCAAACAGCGCACCGGGATATTTTGAAGTAAACTCGCCAAAATCTTCCGACCATCGGAATGGTTCCGTCCTTTCGATGATGGTAAGATCCAGCTTTCTGGCAGCTGCACGTATCATGGAAACAGCTTCTGGAGCATTGACTGTTGCACTGAAAGGTTCATGCCATTGGATGATGGTATCGAGCATATACCGGATTCCGATCTCACGGATCAACGGAACGATTTCTTCTTTGATCTTCTCTATGTCATGGTTTCGTTCTGATCTCAGCGTTGCAGCCAGTTCGGCATGTCCCGGCGATGTTCCAAAAACAAAATGACCCAATCGACCATATGTGATGGTTAAAATGGTATTTTTTCCCAGGTCGGGGATAGTTTTGGGGAGCTCCTGCAGTGCGCCAAGCAACTCCTGAAGAGCTGGAAGCGGTGAGATTCCATGCTCGGGGAAAGCCGCATGTGATGATTCTCCTTTGAGTCTGCTAAAGACACCCAATGATGCATAAGCAAAGGGACCATTTTTAACAATGACAGAGCCGGCTGGAAAGCCCGGAAGGTTATGTAATGCAAAGATATAATCGGGGACAATCCCCTTGAATTTGGGATCCTTTAGTACCGCTTTTGCTCCCTTCCCTGTCTCTTCAGCAGGTTGAAAGAGAAGCACAACCCGGCCGCCCGTTGGCCGGTTCTTATGAAGCATGGAAGCCACACCGCAGAGGATTGCCATATGACCGTCGTGACCACATTTATGAGACAGATCTTTCGTTAAAGACCGGTGCGGGATATCGCTCACCTCGTCGAGAGGCAACGCATCCAGTTCAGCCCTGAACATGACCGTTTTCCCATCCCCGGTTCCTTCATATATCAAGGCAAATCCGTTCCCACCCAGTTTCTCTATCACAACATCAGGCTGGAATTCAGTGCAAAAATCCAGGACTCTTGCGGCAGTCTTCTTTTCTCTTCCTGAATACTCGGGGTATTGATGTAGTTCTCTTCTAAAATCCTGAATTTTATTGAGATATGAGATCGACCGGTTCGCCATAATGGAAAAAGTATACCTTTGTCTTCTTAACAGACGGTAAATGTAGCCATTAATCAAGAAACTATCACATCTGTCATGAACTTGCTTTATCCAATGAAATTTACCCCTATACTTAAAGACAAAGTGTGGGGTGGTCAAAAAATCCGGACAGAATTAGGGTTCGACTTCTCCCCTCTTCCCAATTGTGGTGAAGCCTGGGTATTATCGGGCATTGCGGGGGCCCAAACGGTCGTAGCCAACGGATTCCTTCAGGGCAATGAACTGAATGACCTGGTGGAAATCTACATGGACGATCTCGTCGGCGAGAAAGCATTTGAGCAGTTTCCCGATCAGTTTCCGATCCTTGTCAAATTTATTGACTCCAACGACTGGTTGTCCATCCAGGTCCATCCGGATGACTCCCTTGCAGCGAAACGGAAGGTCGGTAACGGAAAAACCGAGATGTGGTATATCCTTGATGCGGACAAAGATGCAGAACTTATAAGCGGGTTCAACAAAACTGTGAACCAGAAGATCTATCTGGATCACCTGGGCCAAAAACGGCTGAGGGAAATTTTAAATGTGGAAGCAGTTCAAAGAGGAGATGTTTTTTTTATACCTGCCGGGAGAGTTCATGCTTTAGGACCCGGTGTTCTATTGGCAGAAATTCAGCAAACTTCTGATACAACATACCGGATTTATGACTGGGACCGGGTTGACAGTGAGGGAAAATCGCGTGAGTTGCATACCGACCTTGCTCTCGAAGCAATTGATTTCACTGTTGAGGAGACTTACCGCACCTCCTACGCGAAATTGAAGAATCAAACTGTCAACCTCATAGAGTGTCCGGCGTTCACAACAAACATCCTGGAGTTGGATCATGGAATCGAAAAGGATCTGGAATACATTGACTCATTCATCATCTACCTTTGCGCCGAAGGAAACTGCAGCATCCAGCACCTGCATGGGATGGAGGAGCTAAAAAAAGGAGAAGTTATTCTGATCCCTGCCATCATGCATCATCTCTTTATTCTTCCAAAACCCCGCGTGAAACTTTTAGAAATCTTCTACCCATAAAAAACGTTAGGGTTCATTCATAAGCCTAAACGGTTTGGTTTTTGTTTCAAAAAGCCAGAATTATGGATTAGTTCTAAACTAGTCATCCGGATAAGAAATAAAAGTTCGATTCGTTATCTTTGCACGCGCCTAACTAAACTAAGTATCAATCATGAAAAGAACCATTACTACGTTGGCAGCACTCCTTATTTTTGTCTTCGCAGGGATTGCTCAGGAAGAAGCTACCGCAGGCTACAACAAGATCCCTTCAGTCGACATTAAAGATCTACAAGGAAACCCATTCAATACCGGCAGTATCAATAATGAAGGACGTCCTATAATCATCAGTTTTTGGGCTACCTGGTGTAAACCCTGCATCAAGGAGATGACAACCATTGCCGATAATTACGATGACTGGGTTGAGGAGACGGGTGTGAAACTAGTAGCCGTTTCAGTTGATGATGCCAGATCCAGCAAAAACGTTGAACCACTGATTAATGGGAAAGGATGGGAATATGAAGTACTCCTGGATCAGAACGGGGACTTCAAGCGTGCGATGAATGTAGGGCTGGTACCGCATACATTCCTCATCGACGGGGATGGAAACATTGTCTGGCAGCATACTTCTTTTACCGAGGGAAGTGAACTTGATCTGATCAACCTGGTCAGGAAGCTCAATGCCGGTGAGACTATCGAAGAGTAATCAAGTAGAAATCAAATACCGAATCGATTTATGAAACGTGGAGCCATTGTTATAGGGCTTATCATTGCATTGTTTTCCTTTCCTATAATCTCTTTCGGACAGAGTTTTCTGGAGAACAGTCAGATCAGCGGAAGTTTTCAGAGTGATGCGGTTTATTACATGACCGACACCCAGTTGGGGATCACTGATTCTACATTAGACGGAAAATATTTCCGGGTACAGGGGTTTACTGACGTCAACTACTCCTTTAAAAACTTCTCTGCCGGTATGCGGTTTGAGGCGTATCTCCCTCCTCTTCTTGGATATGACCAGGAATACCAGGGGTATGGAGTTCCCTATTGGTGGGTTAAGTATAAAAACAAATTGATTGAAGTAACTGCAGGTAATTTCTACGAGCAGTTTGGAGATGGAATGATGTTTCGCACCTATCAGGACTGGACACTGGGTTACGATAACTCTATGCGCGGATTACGGGTAAAGCTGACCCCTTTCAGCGGAGTAGCTTTAACCGGTGTTGTTGGGGTTCAGCGGAATTACTGGGTACCGTTTAAAGATAACAACCGGGGTATCGTAAAAGGGCTGGATGCCGATTTCTACCTGAATGATATGGTTGCCAGCCTTTCCTCCTCAAAATTCAAATTAAGTTTCGGGGGGAGTTTTGTAAGTGATTACCAGAAAGGCAAATCGATGGAAATTGTTAACCCACCGAAAATCTATGAGTTACAACTTCCTGAGAATGTTGCCACATACGGAGGCCGGATCAACCTGAACTATAACGGGTTCAACTTCTATACGGAGTATGCCCACAAGATCAACGATCCTTCTGCCATGAATCATTATATTTATAAGAATGGAAATGGCTGGTTACTCACAGCTTCCTATTCAAAGAAGAACTTTGGCATTACAGCGAAGACCAAATGGATTGATAACATGAGTTACAAATCCAACCGTTCGATCACGAGTAATGCCCTGGATATCAACTACCTTCCTGCCGTCACAAAAGAACACACCTACTTTCTGGCAGCGATGTACCCCTATGCTACACAACCAACCGGTGAAGTAGGCGGATCAGCGGAACTGATTTTTACTATCCCTAAAAATTCCAAACTGGGTGGAAAATATGGGATAAATGTTGCCATTAATTTCTCCCAGGTAAACAACATCAAAAAGTCCCCGTTGAATGATACCACTCAAGTGAATACACCAGGAACACTGGGCTATAAAACTTCACCCTTTGCGGTTGACTGGAAAGATGTTTTCTACCAGGATGTGAATATTGAGGTTACGAAAAAGTTCAATAAAACCTGGAAAGGGATCTTTGCTTACTATTACATGACTTATAATAAGGATGTGATTGAAGGACACCTGGATGAGTACGGAACAGTTTATTCCAATATCGGTGTTGTTGATGTCACTTGCAATATCACGAAGAAATATTCACTTCGCGGCGAGTTGCAGGGGTTGTGGACAAAGCAGGATAAAGGGAACTGGCTGGCAGGAATGCTGGAACTCACGATCTCTCCAAAATGGTTTTTCTCTATCAGTGATCAGTGGAACCTTGGGAATCCCGTTTCAAACCTTCAATTGCATTACTACAATATTTCTGCCGGTTTTATCTACAATACAACCCGCATTGCCCTTGGCTACGGACGGCAGCGTGAAGGGATCGTATGTGTAGGTGGTGTTTGCAGGTATGTACCCGAATCAACGGGATTTACCCTGACGATAAACAGTAGTTTCTAAAATGAGATGGCGAGAAGCGAGAAGCGAAATACGAAATTAGGAAATTAGGAAATTAAGAAAATAAGAGAATATGAGATTCCGGGTTTTATATTTAATGATGGCGCTGGCAGGTATGCTGGCTACTTCCTGCGACAAGCTTGATGCACCTTATGCCAATGAGAAAGTGATTGTACTGGATACCAATAATCGTAAGATTCTCCTGGAGGATTATACCGGGTTAAAATGTGTCAATTGCCCGGCGGCAACAGCGGGTGCCGAGGCACTTGTAGAACTTTACAAAGGTCAGGTGATCCTGATGACCGTTCATGCAGGATACTTCGCGCAACCGGATGCTTCTGGCAACTATACTGCTGATTACCGTGTAACAGAAGGCGTAAACTGGTTCAATGATTTTTTACTGGTTTCCAATCCTATGGGGATGGTCAACCGAACCCTTTACAACGGGAAACAGGCAATTGGGGCAGGCTCTTGGGCCGAAGCAGTGGGCATCCTTGCCCAGGAGAAGGAGGTGGCATTAATCACTATCACGACAGATTATACTGCCAAAAACCGTCATCACATTACTACAACTATTGAGACCAAGTTCCTGGAAGAGCTTCCAGGAGCTTATAACCTCACTGTCTGCATTCTTGAAGACAGCATTATCGGCTGGCAAAAAAATAACGATACACTTGCAGGCCCTGTCCCCGATATTGAGAACTATGTTTTCAACGACATGTTAAGAGCTGTTCTTAATGGAACATATGGCGAACAAGTGACAAACGTTGTGGATACCACGCTCACATATTCCAATACATATCTCTATACCACTAATGAAAGTTGGAACCCTGCACATCTCTCATTAGTCGCATTTGTTTTCAACAGTGAAACCAAAGAGATCATCCAGGTAGAAAAACAACATCTGGTTGAGAATTAACCAGGATTCCACCAACTATTTGTTAACGACAATTTTTCCGGTCCAGGTTCCATGTTGTCCCTGAACTGTCATGACGTAGATTCCATTAGGTACACTCTGGATCGAGATGTTCTTATCAAGTTTATTGTAAACCGATACGGCATCTTCTGTATAAACCATCTTCCCCATAGTGTTGAAGATCTTCAGGTTCAACTGATCCTCTTCACCAACATCCATCCGCAGGATAAATGTCCCGTTATTCGGGTTTGGCATAAGGGTACACTGAAGAGATCCATTGCTTTTGGAGAGTCCGGTGGCGTAGTCAACCAGGATGTAATCCGTCTTGGTGATAGTATTTGTGTTGCTTCCATCACTTACGGTAAGGGTTACATCATAGGTTCCGGGAGTATTATAAAATATTACAGGTTCTTTCTCGGTTGAAGAAGCTGGCGTACCACCAGGAAATGACCAGTCGTAGGAGACAATTCCTCCGGTTGAGAAGTTGTAGAAACCAACGCTCTCCCCAAGGCTTATGCTTGTTGGGTAGCCGGCAAAATCGGCTGTAAGCTCCGGAATATCAATTCCAAAGAATGTCAGGTATTCGACCATCAGGTTCAGTTTAGTGGAAGGCAGGTCCGCATCAACCAAGCCGCTGAACTCAAACGATTTACCGATTGTTTTATAGCTTCCGCCATCATAAGCAACGGCGCTGTAATAATTTGGAGACTGGTTTCTGAAGATATTGAAGGCAGTCCCCTGATATACAATCCTGTCGGCGAATTTATCGTCGCCGGCATAGTCAAACGTCATGCCCTCGGTGAAGGTCCCAATTTGTCCAAGAAGTGTGCCAAGGTCGGTTCCCCCGTCGTTCAGCCCCTGGATATAGAACATCGGATGAACTGCAGTTTGAGGATCGTATTTCCAGGTATCTCCACCTTCCATGTAGGCTCTTCCGCCGTTATCCAGGAAGTTTTTCATGCGAGTACCTTCCGTGCTGGAAAGGATATGCTTGTCGGGATACATCCCCAAACATACAAAAATCGAGGTATAATCATCCATATCAGCAGGAACCGATTGGATATAATCTGTCATCAGGCCAAGATTGGAAATGACATTAGAAATCGTCGAGCCTGAATTCAGGTTTCCGTCCAGATCAATAACAAGAACAGGAGTCTTGCCAATGACCAAATTGAAGGTGATAACTTTTGCGAGTCCACGATCGGCAGTGACCTCCAGCATAAAAGGAGCCAGCTGTCCTTCGGGTGCATTCGGATCAACAGTGACACCAAATATTTGTGAACCTGTTGCTCCTGACGTCAGATCACCAAAACTCTTGGCATCGGAAACGACCGTCACATATGGACTGATTGAGATAAGCTCGCCAGCCACATTGAACGCATCAGAAGATCCGTAGTTGATCAGGGTAATATTGAGGTCAGGAGACTCACCCGGATCCATTCTTCCGTTGTTGTTCCCACCCGGATCCTGCACCAGACAGCTGTTCAGGGTCAGGTTTGGCGCATGTGCCATGATACTGAAGTTGGATGTCCAGGTATTCGTTCCATCAACTGAAGTCATCTCAAATTCGAGGCTGGTGCCGTCGGAAATATTGCTTGAAACATGGAAGTAATAACCATCGGGCATCTCTTTGATCTCACCGGGAGACACGACACCATAATTTTCGGTATTATCCGTAAAATTGAGGTACGGATTGGTTGAAGTCACGTCCACCACAAGGTTAGTGGTTGCTTCCACACCCAGGTTCTTAAGCGCAATCCCTAGATAGATATCCTCGCCATAATCAACCAGCTGGTCATTGTTCCACGCCTGATCATTGATTGTGTTGCTGATGTATTGAATGTAAGGGCCATTTGGTGTGATGATCTGAATATCTGCAATGTAGGGAATATAATTAAATGCTGTTACAACCAGTCGAACAGTATCAGCTGGATTCGGCAGGGCAGGGAAGGTCAGTACGATACCGCCTCCGGAAACAATTCCTGTTGCGAGAATCTCTCCATTCATGGAAGCCGTGGCACGGGCTCCATCCACATTGCAGGAGACCGAAAGGGATGTAGAACCGACAAACAGCGTAGGATCGTGGGTTACAGTCATGGTGCCTGGATTATCGGTACGGACAAAGATCGTTGGGTCCCCAAATACGACCCATGTGTCGGTCATTTCGTAACCACCTGAGCCATAGGTGTCATTCATTTTAAAACATCCGTTGATAGATAGTCCGGAGAAAGTACGTTTGATATTGCTTGAATAACTCTCAACCAGGATATCTACCATCTCATCTTCTCCCTCCATCGGGGGATTCCAGCTCTGGTTGATGGTGGCGCCGAAGAAGGCAATAGCTCCCGAAGGTTCTCCATTATTTGAAGCACGGAGCCATGCTTCAGCAAAACAGGTGCCATTCATAAACTCCCCGTTTACACAGGCAACCGACCATATAAATGGAAGCTTATCATTGTTGGTCAGGCTGTTGACGTTGTTGTTGTTAAATCCGGATGTTCCCCATGAAGTAGTACTTCCATGGCCACAATACAGAATGAGGGAAGCACCATCATTCACGTCGGCAGCAACTTGTGAAGGGGTTGGATTTCCTGCTGCGTCATTACCTCCCTGCGAGCCATCAAAAAGTTCAAAATTCCAAGTGTATGTATAACCCAGGCAGTCGTCCTGCATATTCCGGATATGCTGGTAGTCATACTCACCGTCGTCTCCAGGACCCTGATCTGATCCGATCCCGATCACGCTGGTATACCAGTCGTCTGTTAGTAACTGGGGATCCATTTCATAGTTCAGGGTACGTGTAACCTGTGTCTCCACCTGAACAACTTGCTCGGCAGAGAAACGACCAACGAGGAGTTCCTGGTAATGGTCGCTGCCTAAAATGTAGCCGTATGCATTATCGGAGGGACCACCAAGGCCTCCGCCTGTATTGGTTGGGATTTGAGCCGCATCACCAACCAGAAGGACGAATGATAATCCGTTGGTGTTGTAATAGTTGAGTATGTAATCTTTAATGGCAGCAGCTGTAGTGCCAATGGTAGAAACATTCACCATCTCCACCGGGAAGCCGATCGAAGTTTTCCAGTCAACATAAGGTTCCATGGCATCCATAAATGCCCCATGGCAGATGATCAGCAGGTTGCCGTATTCCTCAACAGGCGTGTAGGTGACGGCATCGAAATTCTGAAATTCTCTCGAATAGATCTGAGCCCATTCCCCTTCAATTTTAATTTCACTGTTTTTCCTGATCAACTGATTAGATCCGTTCTCGTTCTCTTTTATCAACTCAACCGTTAGATCATGGTAAACACGCAGAACCTTGGTTACAGGATTGTACTGGAAAGGAGAAACCAGAACCGTTTGTCCACGGAGGTCCCTTACAATAAAAGGTTCACGGGTCGAGACAAGATTTTCAGGATAGAACCTGTCGGCTGTGTAAGTGCTCCCATAGGTATAAGGGACCGTTGAAGGATCGACGGTACGAAGCAGATTTCCTTTGGAAGGAGCGATCTCCATGTTTGGGTAATCCGTGAAGCTGGAAGTAACTACCCTGGCTGTCATGCCAGCAAGATCAGGAATGACCAGGGTTGAGGTCAGCTTCTGAAGATCCGGAGCTCCCTCTTCCATGAACGGGGTTCCCTCTTCAACCATTGGAATAAAAGCCATTCCCCGTGGGGTTTCCACCTGATTCAGGTAAAATCCACCCAGGGTGAACGTGACAGTCGACCGATCAATGGTGGAGTTTACCACGGTAATTTTAGCAGGTACCGGTTTGCCCGAATTGATTTCAACCCAGTTTGCGCTTATACCGGCAATACTGATCGCCAGTACTAGGATAATCGTAAAAATGTTTCTCATGGTGATGTAGGTTCTGGTTTCTATTTAATTTTTGCTTTATCTCGTTAGAATAACTTTTCTGATAACCGTATAAAAATCTGTTTGGATCCTGCAGTAATAGACGCCTGGGGTCATATTACCACTCTCAAGGACAAGGTTGTGCTTTCCCGATTGAAGCATACTCTTGTCATCAATCACCCGAATCACTCTTCCAAAGGTATCTGTAAGGATTATTTTTGCACCTGAGGCTTCTGGCAGGGTAAATGAAATGTTGAGAAGATCGGTGAATGGATTTGGGTAGAGTGTTACAAATCTTTCAGCCTGCATCTGATCAATCCCTGTAAACAGGTAAGTGATTATATTTGAGGGAGCCGACTGGCAACCGGTTGCCTGGTCGGTGATCGTAACAAAATAATCTCCAGAGAGTGTTGGCTCATAAGTAGGCTGATTGGCACCCGGGATAGTAGCTCCGTTATAGTACCACTGATTCCCGTCGGTAGCACTTGATTCCAGGATATTTCCATTCAACGTGGCAACAGGGGCATCGGGGATATCCAATACCGTGACTTCAACCGGAGCTGAAGTGAGCGTTGCACTACCATCATCCACTGTAACAGTGTAAGTGATATTGGCATCGGGTGTACAATAGGGGAACTGGCTTGTTGGATCATCCAGATAGGTTGAGGGTGACCACAGGTAGGTATAGGTTCCTGATCCACCTGAAGGAATCACCGAAAGACGGCTGGTTGATCCCTTGCAAACATTTGATGGGAACGCATTGGCAGTAACTCCGAGCGGACCACCGGCACAGTGGATATTTGCAGCCCAGCCCGGGTATGTATCGGCATAATCGGAATGGAATTTAAACGTCAGGGCCCCATCCGGTGAAGTTGATTCTATGGTCCCGGGGGAGTCTGTCCCGCAATATGTTCCGATTACAGGGGCGAAAATATCATCCCCATTGTATATAATCAGGTAATCATAATTGCAGTTTGCCTGTGGCTCAACATCAAATTCAGTAAATTCTGCTTCAATAAATGACCCAGGTGTGCCCGGATAAAATGTGAGTGTGAAGTTCTCGTTGTTGTTGTAATTACTTGTTGAATTCCCTGAGTCGTAAAATTTTGCATTACAGGATGTTTTATAGCCATTTTGCATCACGTAAATCGGTGCTGCTCCAATTTCAAGCTCAAACGTTTTTTGCGCCGAAAACTGGCTCTGGAGACCAGCAGTTTCGCTATAGTCTAAAGCGACCATCGTTCCGATTGGTGTGATCCCATTGGTAATTACAGGGAATTCCACATTGATGATCGTATTGACAGGCATGCTGCCGATAAATGTAGTGGGATTGTTCACGATGATAAAGGGACTCGAAGGAATCTGGACGGCCAGGTGACCAAGGCCGTTTCCAACAGCGGCGTGCCCGATATTCCTGGTAGCAATGGAAAGGATGACATTCTCGCCCGGGTCGAGAACCCCATTGTTATTTCCGCCCGGTGCAGGATCGAAAACGGTAATGTTGTAAACCGCCAACAATGGCGCATTCAGCGTTAGCATCAGGTCGGAAGTCCAGCTTTCGGCTCCGTCATCGAACAGAATCTCTCCTGCAACAACATGCTGATCAATAACAAAATTATTGACAGTCAGTGCAAATGCATCGGGGCAGGTGATGGTTGCACCAGCAGGAATGGAATCAATTACGCAGGTGTTGTCTGTAACCACAACATTGGTATCAGTTGTGGTAAATGTAGTAGCGACATTGTAAGCGGTCTCTATCCCGAGGTTGGAAACGGTCAGATCAAGGGTGATGGTTTCACTGAAGTCGGCATTGTTGTTATTGTTGCCGCCAACAGAGTCATTTACGGTGAATGAGGTCAGATTCAGGTATGGACCCGTGGCAGGAATGACCTGAATCGAATCGATAAGGGGTTTGAAATTCTGTTTCGTAATCACAAGTCCGAGGTATCCAGGGTTTGTCTGAGACGCAAATGTTAATGTTGCTGCTCCTGTGGCATCCGCGCAGGCGCAGGAAACAAGACTATTCCCATTCTCCGACAATCCAATGTAGGCATAGGGTTCTGTTGTGATCGTAACGGAAGTTGTTCCAACTAAAATTGGATCCATATAGGTAGCTGTCAGTTGCGGGGGGATCGACATGTAGACCATCAATGAAGGGTCTCCCATCAGGTGGTAGATCTCCCAGTAATAAGTTTTCATCCCCGAATTGGATTGCTGAACGGCAAGATTCCCACCAACAACCATCTGTCCCTGAGTTACAAACCAATCGTCAATTGCTTCGCCATGGTCGTGAAATGTCACATCATAGGCTCCCAGGTGATCGGAGTTATAAGAGGGACCCGTTGCTGAGACCGCCTTAAAGCCAACGCCCCACCAGTAATCTTCATCCCAGTAGGTGTTATTGCTTCCTCCGATGTAGCCAAGAGCTCCCTTACCTGCGGCCCGCAGCTGCTCTTCTCCGAAACAGTTCGTGTTGAACCGGTTACTGAGACAGCAGTTTCCAACCATCAGGCAATACTCATGATCGTTTTGCAGGTTTGGAATATCAGATATTTTAAATGAAGGGTCAGCCCATCCCTGTTCGCTGCAGTGGGCCGTATAGTTAGCATAAGCAACGCCATCAGAGACATTCCCTTTGATTAGGTTTGAGTAGTTTCCTCCCGCTGGTTCGGGCTGAAGGTAGGTATAAGAGAGGATTCCATGGGCCGAATTGAAATAGTTGTTGGTCCCGTAATTGATCTGTCCATTTCCATGCAGAGGCCCAAATGTGGCATCGGCGCCGGCTGCCATCACAACCTCACCAAGGAAAGACTCATCGGGAAAGAGGTACTGTTCATACTCAAGAGTCTTGTCAATCTGGGGTTGCAGTTGAACAAGGTTATTTGCAGAAAACCGTCCGTAGTAGCATTCAGGAATTTTATCTCCGGTATACTCGAAGTAATAAAGATCAGTTGGGTGGCTTCCGGAAGTTCCGCTATATGCAGGAATCTGGGCAACGTCGCCAACCATCAGGACAAAGCTCTGAGCTTCGTAACCGGATGGGGGATTATTGTAAAAATTCTCCAGATAAGTTTTTATCGTTGTGGTAGTAGTGCCAACGGCAGGATCATCCGTATAGGCCTCCACAACCTTAAATCCTTTACGGGTTTTCCAATCGATGAAAGGTTGTAAGGCATCTTCAAACATCGGGTCGGAGACAATGATGTAGGTGACCGGTGCCAATGTGATCAATTCATCGGAGAGTGGCTTATAATTGGCTAACTGGTTGTAGGCATTTTCAAAGAAAGGGGAATAGAGAGCCTGCTTTCTTGCAATACTGGCCTGTTCACTCCCATTGGTGTAAGTCACAGTTGCTTCGATGGTCGTATAGATACGCAGAATTCCGGAAGCGGGGTTGTATTGGACCGGGGCTATATCCAAACTTGTCATTGTTACTGCTCTCATGGTTCCGGCAGAGGAAAGAGAAACCAGCGGAGCTCCAATAAATTGATTTTTCAGGTAAGACTCATGATTGATCACAAAAGGGATCTCGTCGGGATTGGTGATGGCTTTACTCACAGAAGCCTGCTGTGGAATGATCTGGAAGTTGATTCCCAATTCTGCCAGCGAATAGTCGGTATACTCAGAATGAGTGATAAGAATCTCCGGTGTGGCATTCACAGGGATCTCAATCAGTTTTCGGGAAACCGGGAGTTTCGGGTCTCCAGTGATGCTGCTGTAACCATATCCAGGGACAAAGAGTTCGGTGAAACTGCCCAGCTTTGTTTGGATATCCCGAAAAAGCATCGAGGAGACATCACTGGTAAAAGACAGTTGCTGATAGTTGTTGGTTGTGATTCGCAGTTCGGTTTTCCCGGTAGAAAACTGGATTTCTCCAGCTACCATCAGGCTGGGAGTGCAAAAAAGGAAGAACAGGATGGCAACCTGTGTGCGTAAAGATTTCATCATTCTGGGAGATTTTGTGAGTTTTTACAACGAACAAATTTAATAAATTACAGGCAATTAACTGGCATTCACACCAAACTTTTATCAACTGGATCAAGTTAGCATGGCAACAGTTAATCAAGTTTAACCAGTGAAGTATTTATTTTGCGGATATTAAACACCGGATACCATGCCGCCAGGTAGCCGATCAGAATCACTGTAAAAAAGACAAGAAGAAAGTCAAGTGGTTGCATGTGAACAGGGTAGCTGTCGACAACAAATGTGCTATTTGGACCACCCATTCTGATTATGCCATAGGTTTGCTGGATCCAGCAAACTGCACCACCGAGGATCATTCCTGTGACAGCGCCGATAAATGAGATCAACATCCCCTCGGTCATAAAAATCCGTTTGATCAGTTTCATCGTTGCACCCATGCTTTGAAGAACGGCAATGTCTTTCTTTTTGTCGAGGATCAACATGGATAGCGAGCCCACAACATTGAACGTTGCCAGCAGAAGGATAAAGGTCAGGATCAGGAAGATGGCATATTTCTCCGATTTCATGATGTTGTACAGGAGTTCCTGCTGTTGAAAACGGTTTTTTACCTTGAATTTTTCCCCGACAGCCGCTTCGATCTGTTTCTGGATCTTTCGCTGATCCGTTCCGTCAGCCAGTTTGACCTCAATGGAAGAGACTTCGATGGAATAATCCAAAAGTTTCCTGACGAAACGAATCGGCATCAGGGCATATTTAACATCGAATTCCTGCTGGATAGAGAAATAGCCGGAGGGAAAGATGGTCTCCTGGCTGAAAGCCTGATCAAGTGACCCTCCGATCTTTCCCGTACGGCTGGGGACAAAAATGGTGATGGGATTTATGTAATCACTCAGACTGGCATTCAGGTAATAGGCTACGCCATAGCCAAGCACCGTAAAATTCCTCTCGCCACTCTGAAGCAGGAACCTTCCTTCTGCCATCATGGTATCGACCCCGGTCATCCGCTGATACTCCTCTCCCACTCCCTTGAGTGTCACGATTGCCTGTTTGTCTTTGTATTTCATCAGGGCATTCTCTTCGAGGACCTCTGTGAGGTAAAGCACCCCTGGAATTTCTCTGAGCAACTCTTGCGGGATATCAGTTGACGGAAAATTCTTGCCCTCGTTCAGGGTGATCTCCAGGTCAGGATTAAACGAATTAAAAAGAGAAACAACCAGTTGTTCAAACCCGTTGAATACTGAGAGGACAACGATCAGGGCCATGGTGCCTACCGTGACTCCTGCCACCGATATCATCGAAATGATATTGATGACATTGTGCGACTTCTTTGACTTGAAGTACCGACGGGCGATATAAAAGGAAATATTCAATTAAGAATTACGAATTATGAATTATAAGATCCAACCATTTCACCATTTCGCTACCTCGCTACCTCGCTACCTCACTATTTCCATGCCTTGACGATCAATCCCGTCCCTCTCTTGTGTTTTACCTTTACATCCAGGAAATTGAGTAATAAAGCAACCGGAAATATGATCACGTAGTAGAAAGGGAGGAGGATGAAAAAGAGTTTACTGGTATTCAGCATCTTGATGGGATATTTCATCGAAAGATGCCACCCAATCTGACCCGGTGTTCCGTAAGTGAAGTGGGCCTTTGTCTTCCCGAACCCGGCACGCTTCAGCTTCTCCTGGATCTCCTGAATGTTGTACCCGTCCCTTACATGTTCGTCAATGAATGACTCCTCTTCATCATGGTCATGTACATCCGATCCGCCCTGGTCGGAGGGAGTTGATATCAATACCATACCTCCTGACTTCAGGGATTGATGAAAATTCCTGAAAACAGTTTCATCTTCGAGAATATGTTCCATCACATCAACGGAGAGGATCAGGTCATAGTTGTCGGGCTTAGAGAATGTAGTAAGATCGGCAACCGCAAACTGCACGTTTGTTCTCCCGATCGTTTGAAAAAAGCTGTTGCAGTCGGCAATCTGTTCCTCTTTCACATCAACGGCATCCACCATCAGGTTATGACTCATGCCTGACAGGAAGTAACTGTATTGTCCGAAGCCGGAGCCGGCATCGAGAATCCGGGATCCGGGATCGGGAATCCTTGATCCGGGATTGGGGATCCGGGCAGGGCCGAGGCATGCCTCGGTCTTACGCCACGATCGAAGTGCCTTTTTCACATGCCACGTGCGGAGCAGCAGGAGATCAAGAAGGTGATAGAAGAGAATCCGCAGCCAGGGTGTTCTGTTGAAGATGTTACCGAGGGATTTTTTTATGGGATCGTATTGCATAATCGTTTGTTGATATTATCCTGTAGGGGCGGGGGATGTCCCGCCCGTACAATCAGAAATTATCATTAGGGTCGTGCAATAGGTTATCGATATTCTCAATGTAATCGAGGGAATCATCCTCCAGGAAATGGAGCTCAGGAACAATACGCAGCTGATGTTTTGTACGTTGTGCCAGAAGGTGACGCATCTCCCGAACATGATGCTGGACTTTCTCCATCAGAGCCGCCTTGTCCTTTGTGGCAAACAGGCTAAGAAAGACTCTGGCAACTGAAAGATCTTTGGAAACATAGACCTTGGTGACCGTTATCATGGCTCCTTCAAAGAGATCTTTTCCCAGTTGCTGGAACAGGATTCCGAGATCTTTTTGAATAAGTCGGGCAATTTTCTGCTGACGTGTAGATTCCATCATGCAAAGTTACGTTATGTTACTGAGTTATTCATCAATTATTCTAACTTTGCGACAATGAAAAGTCTCGTCAAGATCTTCCACTACATTGGGAATTACTGGATATTTGCTGCGCTGAATGCACTGTTCAACATCCTCTCCGTTCTTTTCTCACTTTTCTCTTTTGCCCTCTTTATTCCGATTCTCCAGATGCTGTTCAAAACGGCAGAGATTCCTGAGACTGCCGGTCCGTTGGTTTGGACCAATATGGACTCGCTCAAAGAGAACTTCTACCATTTTTTTGGCCAGCTAATCCGGAATTACGGGGAGGATGAGGTTCTTGTTTACATCGGTGTTGCGATTATCGTCCTTTTCTTTTTCCGGAACCTATTCCGTTACCTGGCAATGTTTTTTCTTGCAGTGGTTCGTAACGGCGTTGTAAAAGATCTCCGCGACGATCTTTACAAGAAGATCCTGATACTCCCTCTGGGGTACTATTCCGACCAACGGAAAGGAGATATTATTTCCCGGATGACATCTGATGTTCAGGAAGTGGAAATCTCTATCATGAGCTCACTGGAGATGATCTTCCGGGATCCGATCCAGATTATCGTTTTTGTTGTAACCCTGTTTGTGATCAGTCCGCAACTGACAATTTTTGTCATGATCCTCCTCCCGGTTAGCGGGTTAATCATCGGACGGATTGGAAAAAGCCTGAAACGTACCTCCGCTAAAGGACAAAAAAAGATGGGGGAGCTCCTTGCAGCAATCGAGGAGACCATCTCCGGACTTCGAATCATCAAAGCCTTCAGTGCCATAAACTTTGCTAACAACCGCTTCAAAGAGACCAACAATAACTTTTTCAGGATCATGGTCAGGCTCTACCGGAAACGGGATCTTGCCTCCCCATTGAGTGAGTTTCTCAGTGCAGTTGTACTGACCATCCTGCTTTGGTATGGTGGCCGGTTGGTGCTGGCACCTGATCATAGCCTGGATGCTGCCGTGTTTCTGGTCTACATTACCATCTTCTCGCAGGTGATCCCTCCAGCCAAATCGATCACACAGGCCTATTACAATGTTCAGAAAGGTGCTGCTTCGATGGACCGGATCGAGCAGGTACTGGATGAACCGGAGATCATTGAAGAGAAAGTGAACGCGATCCCAAAGAAAGAGTTTACTGACCGGATTGAATATGCCGGTGTCTCTTTCCGTTATGCTGCCGAACCGGTGCTGACCAATATCAACATGGTGATTGAGAAGGGAAAGACGATCGCAGTTGTTGGCCCTTCAGGCGGGGGAAAATCCACCCTCGTTGACCTCCTTCCCCGCTTTTACGACATCGCGAAAGGCGAGCTTCGTATCGACGGAATTCCGATCCGCAACATGGTGATCGACGACCTTCGTGGGTTGATGGGGATTGTTTCACAGGAGACTATTCTATTCAATGATACCGTGTTTAATAACATCGCATTCGGGATGGAAAACACCAGCGAGGAGGAGGTAATTTCAGCAGCCAAAGTGGCCAATGCCCATGAGTTTATCATCAGGATGCCGAAAGGCTATTACACCAACATCGGTGACCGCGGTATTAAACTATCAGGTGGACAGCGTCAACGGCTGAGCATCGCCAGAGCGGTTTTAAAAAACCCTCCTATTCTGATCCTCGATGAAGCTACCTCAGCGTTGGATACCGAATCGGAACGGTTGGTACAGCAAGCTCTCGAAAATCTGATGAAGAACCGCACCTCGATTGTGATCGCTCACCGGCTTTCCACCATCCAGCACGCCAACGAGATCATCGTTCTTCAAAACGGAAACCTGGTAGAGCGCGGATCACACACCGAGCTGCACGCACTGAATGGCGTATACAGGAAGCTTTACGATTTGCAGACGTTCGTTTGAAAGCAAATTGTGAAATAGCGAAAGAACATAAGTTGATCGAGACTTATTCATCGTTGATCAAATAATCTCCCTTCAACGTACAATCCTTAATACATTTACATAATTCGAGAATCCATTCGGCAATCATCTCAGTTATGGCCCGTTTCTCCTTTTTCTTCCTTTTATTTCTTTTTGCATCCCGTCCCAATACCTCTGCCCAGCCTACTTCAGTAATCGCGGGAAAGATAATGGATGGAGAGACAAACCTTCCGCTTCCGGGAGTTTCTATAAGGATAGATGGCAAAACCAGGGGAACAGTAACAAATGCCGACGGAATTTTTCTCCTGCCTGAATCGGAATTAGGAACTGCCAGATACCTGTTGTTTTCTCACATTGGCTATGAACGCGATACTATTTCAATAACGGCCCTCCGGTATAACCCTACGATCTGGCTTCACCCTTCACCCTACCTGCTTCATGAAGTTGAGATATCCTCGAAACTGAAAAGCCAGTTTCCTTATGAGCTACTTTACGATGCAATAAAGCAATACCGTCTGCTGCAGGATTCCGAACAAAGCAAAGCTTACTTTTTGCTGCAAAGTGAATCAAACGGGATTCCGATTGAAATTCTGGAAGGGTATTATAATGCTGTTGTTTCACCAGGAAGGGGTATTGAAGAGCTTACGCTGGTGAACGGGCGCATCGGGATATCTTCCCTTAATGATAAAAACTACCTGAGTTTAAACACAACGGATTTGCTTTTGGCGATTACACCTTTCTATGATAATCCAGAGAATCCTTTTCCTGAATCTCCCGGCACAGTATCCTTTTCACGTTTTAAAAGGCTCTATACGGTAACAATCAAAAAGTATCTGAAGCGGAACAATGAACGTCATTTTATTGTAGAGTTCACACCAAGGAAAAACCGGGAGTTCTATTTTTCCGGCTTAGCATACATTAATGAGGCTGATCTTACAATAGATAAACTTGAGTTTCTGATCCCAAACTGCCAGGTCCCGGTTTTGCACCCCATTGATCCGGCCGACCGAATAAGATCAATGCAGTTAGCGTTTGCCGTCTATTTTGATAATTCAGTATTTGGTAAGTCCAGGATAGACAGGATTTCTCTGGGCTATGAGATCGGTTACATCAATACTCAGTCGCTGCAATCCGCAGCCCTTCAAACCCACGCCGACTTGTTCCTTTATGATTACGGAGCTCTTTTTATGCCTCCTTTGATTTCAAAATCCGTCTTCAGTAACGATTACCAGGCAATTCTCACTATCCCATATGAACACATGTTCTGGGAACAAAACCAAATAATGGCTCCTTCAGCCCGGCAACAGGAGATCCTGGAATTTTTCCGCCAACAGGGTATCCTGGCAAACTACAACGATCAACCCCATGACCTTCTTAAAGCTGACTTCAAAGCCTGGGATCCTGATTCTCTTCTGGGATTTTCCGATCTGACCGGATCTCCCATGAAGCAAGGAAATCCTATGCGTTCTGAGTTTATGCATGAAAAATATGATTTCCAGCATGACTTGTACAATATCAGGGGAGATATCCTGATCCAACCCTTCATGATCAACGACACGTTAAGGGTCAATTCGAAAACTCTCCTCCACCTTTCCGATTCCTACTATTATTCTTATAAGAATCCATCATCGAAACTCTTCATCAACCTTTTATTCGATCTGTGTGAAGTCAGTCGGTTGGAAATCCTTGACCGGCTTCTAGATCTCCAACAATCGGGACCCTTTTCCATAGAGTCGCTAAAAAAGGTTTATTCATCGGGGATGCATTCCCTTGACTCATTAAGTAATGCATTGAAAAAGGAGATGCATCAGGGGACCGATATCGAAGCATCGAAGAAATGGAACCAGTTCATCATTGACCGAACCGGAGTGGATCGTCAAGCTCAGATTCTTCTGGAAATTCAAGAAAAACCTAATGAAAACTGATAAATCGTAAATCAAAAAAGTGTTGCCGATTTCTTCAGGATCTTTCGGTAATAGGAGAGCATGTTGGAACGGGAGATGAAGCCGACATACTTCCCGTTGTCAACGACCGGAATATTCCATAGATCCGAATTCTCAAACTTCATCAGGGCTGATGCCACATCGTCCCTTACATCTAAGGTCATGACATCTTTGTTGGTGAGCTCGTTGATGGTCACTTCCTTGTAAAGATTCGTTTTGAACATTAACTTCTTGACCTCTTCCAGATGAACAACACCGATGAAGAGGTTGTTATCGTCCACAACCGGGAAGATATTCCGCTGGCTCACCGTAAATGCATCGATTAATGTTCCAAGGTTATCATACACCTTTAGGGTAACAAATCCTGTTTCGATCATATCATCCAAACTAAGTTGGTTCAGGATATTCTTGTCTTTGTTGTCGGCCATCAGATACCCCTTATTGGTAAGATTCTTTGTATAGATTGAGTAGGGTTCGAAATAGCGGCTGATAAAAAAAGAGATGGCCGCAACGATCATAAGAGGGACAAAGAGCATGTATCCTCCTGTGATTTCTGCAATAAGGAATATGGCTGTCAGCGGGGCATGAACCACTCCGGCCATAATACCAGCCATTCCAACTGCCACAAAATTAGTAACCTGCAAACGGGTCATCCCCAGGGTATTCACAGCGAAGGAAAGGGTGAAGCCGGCCATCGCGCCAGTAAACAGGGAAGGAGCGAAGATTCCCCCGTTTCCGCCTGCTCCAAGAGTAAAGGCAGTGGCGATTACTTTAATCAGGATGATGGTGCCTCCCAGCGCAATCAGGAGCCAGGGGGATTCGGCCCAGGAGAAAAAGAAACTTGCGTCAGCAATATCTTTGTAACTTCCCTCCAGAAGGCTCGTTATCGTGGTATATCCTTCACCGTAGAGTGGTGGAAAGAGAAAGATCATCAGGCTAAGAGCCAGGCCTCCCAGAACGGCTTTTGTCCAGGTTTGTTTCCGGGAGTCAAACCACCCTTCGATCTTGAGGGTGGTACGTGTCATGTAGACAGATACAAAACCGCAGAGAACGCCAAGGAGGATGTAGTATGGCAAAGCAGGTACAAACCATTCTGTAGTGATCAGATGGAATATCTGTCCGGAGTATAGCAATTTGGAGATAATGGTAGATGTAGCTGTTGAGATCAGCAAGGGAATGAAAAGGGGTACCGAAAGATCAATCAGCAATACTTCAACCGCGAAGATTACGCCTGCAATAGGACTATTAAAGATAGCAGCAATTCCGGAAGCGGCACCACATGCTAAAAGCAGTGTACGTTCCTTATATCCCAACCGAAAGACCTGTGCGATATTGGCACCAATGGCAGAGGCGCTGGCAACAATCGGCGCCTCCAGTCCGGCTGATCCCCCTAACCCAACCGTGATTCCGCTGGTGATTATGGGTGTGTATGTCTTACTGCGTTCAACATACGAAGACTTTCGCAGGATGGAGAAAATGATACTTCCCAATCCCCGGTCCAGTTTTCCCTTCAGAAAGATCTGGACAAAGAGAACCGTCAGAAGAATTCCCACAAGTGGAAAAAGAAGGTACAGAAATGGGGTATGGTAAATCTTCAGAAAATAATCGGGCACACCGTGCATGAACCGTACAAAAATCTTAAGGACCACTGCCGCCAGAGCGGAGATCACACCAACAACAATACTTGCAAGGATCAGGAACGTATTATTTCCCACCTTACCAGTCAGCCATTCAGGCAAACGCCTTAACCAGATCTTTATAATAGCAATAAGTCCGGGTAATACCATTCAGATTAGCCTTACAACTCAATCATTTCAATCAGTACATGCTCCATCATTTTCTTCAAAACAGATGTCCTGCATGTATAATTATTTACAATGATAGCAAAAATGAGCTTACGACCGGATACGGTCGAAGCATAACCAGTTAACGATTTGACGGAGGCTAGAGTTCCTGTTTTTGCCCGGATTTTTCCCTGAGCGATGGTGCCTTTGAGTGTGCTGCGCAAGGTTCCTGAGATTCCCGCCAGGGGAAGAGAACTATAGAAGGAGCCAAAAGTTGGTGCCGTAGTCTGATAATAAAGGATATCTACCAGTTGGCGGGCCGTTAAAAAATTATCATACCGCCGGCCGCTACCATCAACCATCTGGACTCCCGTCATATCAATCCCTTTTCTCTCCCAAAACCCGAGTACTGCCCTGACGCCACTGGCATATGAATGCGAGCCATACACCTCTTTACCTAAATTTTTCAATAATCTATTTGCTACTGCATTATTGCTCTGCAGGTTGCAAACATTTACATCCTTTTTCGCCTGATCTCCCAAAATCTCAAGAGCTGCTCCTGTAACCAGGATTTTTTGTACGGATGCCGGAATCAGTAACTGGTTTGGGTGATATTCAACCAGGATGACCGGATTTTCATCCGTATCGTCAATGATCAGGATGCTTGTAGTGCTTGAGTCAATACCGCGTGACGACAAGAATTCATTCAATTTCCGGAGAAGTGGAGTTAAGGCAATGGAATCTTCCTGTACCTGTTGTACAGAGTCCCACCAGTTAACAGCCAGTCGTTGCGTTTCAGTTTCATGACAGGAATAGTTTGTCAGGAAAAACGCAATGATGACAATGAGTAAGATTAATCGACGAAACATCTGATTCGATAGATGTGTTTGATCACAGCAAAAGTAAAAAAACGTAATTTCGTTCGGTCAATTCTCAAAAAGATTTAGTTAACATTTGAATGCAACTTTTCACCAAATTGAATGGTCTTTAATAAAAATGACTACTATAACGCGATCCACATGACCTTATTTCCTTTCAAACGTTCTTTTTATCTCCTCGCTGGATGGATGATTATCCGTTCTTCTTCACTTTTTTCCCAAAACCTACCCGCAACTATTGAATTCTACTCTCCTGATCCGGGACAGCGGTTTTTCGATTCCATTACAGCTTCCCATATTCCTGTTCTAATGGTACCGGAAGATGCCTTGCTTCAAACGCTTCCCGATTCGCTCGACAATTCCAGCTATATCTGGTTCCCCGGCATCCTCAGTCAGGATGGATATTTTGCCTGCCAGCAGTATTGTGCAACAGCCTACACTTTCGGATACGAAATGAACCGGCTTCGGAATGTTAACGGCAAGATCCCAGAGAACAAATACCCGCCGCATTATATGTGGCATTTCTTCAACGAGGGAGAACGATACGTTGGGGTCAACTTCCTTCATACCTTCCATGCCATGATGGAACAAGGGCATATGACCAACGCTGATTACGGTGCAGATACCGGCCAGATGGAAATAGGATGGATCACGGGATACGAGAAGTATTACCGTGCCATGAAAAACCGGATCAGGAATATTTATGCGATCCCTGTCAATTCGGCTGAAGGGATTCAAGCCATCAAACAGTATCTTTATGATCACCTTGATGGCTCTGCTACCGGCGGAATAGCTTGTTTCACGGCTTCAAGCCCAACAGGGTTCGGTGCGGTTTTACCTGAAAATACACCTGAAGCAGGAAAATTTGTCCAGGTCTCCTGGCTACCCTATCCAACTCATGGTATGACGATTGTGGGGTATCACGACTCTATCCGGTATGATCTGAACCAGGATGGGCAATACACAAACAACATCGATATCAACGGAGACAGCACTGTGGATGCACGAGACTGGGAGATTGGGGGCTTCCGGCTGGCAAACTCATATGGCGAATGGTGGTCTGACTATGGCTATTTTTATGTGCTGTATCAAACAATGGCATCCGACTTTGAAGAAGGGGGTGTGTGGAACAACCGGGTTTATGTGGTTGACCCCGACCCCGACTATACCCCGCTTCTTACCGTGAAGATAGATCTGGAACACAACCGGCGGAATCAGTTAAACATCATGGCCGGGGTGAGTCTCGACTTGCAGGCCGCATACCCCGAGCATCTCTACCAGCCACCCATTTTTTCTGACCAGGGAGGCAATTTCTATATGCAAGGGTTTGACTCGCTTTCAGAGCAGAAAAGACTGGAGTTTGGACTTGATGTCACGCCTCTTTTGAGCTATCTTGAGCCAGGGGTCCCAGCCAAATTCTTTCTGGTCATTGAGGAACGTGACCCAACAAACACAGGACAGGGAATTATTCATGAAGCTTCATTTATACATTATGGAACATCCACAGATATTTTCCCCTGCAGCCTCATAGAAACTCCCATCAACCATTATGGAACCACTGTTTTAACAGCCACTGGAATTACTGACTATAACTTCCCCGAGATTGTGAGTGAAGAATTGCTCCCATTTTCTTCTTCAGGAAATTATTCATTCCAGTTTCAGGCCCAGGGAGGGGAATCACCATATACGTGGGGTGTGCACCTTCCTTTTCAACCATTTGCAGGTGGTCCTGCTTATGATCCATTTGACGATCAGCAACTTGCTCCGCAGAGTTCGGGAAAACCCTATGCCACCGTTACGTTACCCTTTGAGTTTCCCTTTTTTGGAAATTCTTATGATACCGTATATATTAACTCATACGGTATGATCCAGTTTAATGATGATCACCTTCCTTACCCCTACCTATGCAGCGCCACGGATATGTTCAATTATATCTCTGCAATTGCCCCGGCATTTTCATGGGACCTGGTAATTCGGGTGTCGGATGGTGATGGAATGTGGATGAATTCATCTCCTGATTCAGTAAGATTCCGCTGGCAACTCTCTCTCTTCGGACAAGAGCAACAGACCAGGGTGGAGTTTGGCGCCACACTTTTCCCAAATGGCGATGTGTCGTTTTGCTACGGACCTGCTGTATTGGAACCAAACAGCCTGATAACCTGGAAAGGGATCGCTTCAGGAGAGAAGCATAATACCCTCATCACCCCCATTTTTGATCTGACTGCTGAATCCGGCAACTCCCAAACCTGGATACCCCCAGTCACACCCGGCGCGGTAAATCTATCAACAGATGGACTTCTTACACTCTCCGGAGCAGATACCAATGCCATCTATGATCTGCCCGTAAGAGTTACAGACGTACAGGGCATCAGTACCAACAAGCATTTTCAACTCTCTTCCGGCTTGATAATCCGGCATGAGTTATCCAGCAGTTCTGGCCAATTTCTGCATGCAGAACCCGCATCCCTTGATATTGAATTGACCAACATCACACCGAATTCGCTGGAAGGAATCACCTTAAAATTTTTCTGCGATGCGCCCGAACTGGAAATTACCGACAGTGTGGCTTCTGCAGGTTCCTTAGAACCGGGACAATCCCATAATTTATCTGGCACTTTTCACTTTACTCTCCAAGCTGAACTGCCTGACCAAACCCCCTTACTCTGCAGAATCATCGCCACTTCTGCCGGAAGAAGCTGGGAGTATCAATTTCCCCTTTTTGTGTCGGATGTAAACATTCAGGTAACCAGCCTGGAGGTCCAGGATGGAGTCAACTCCCTTCTGGATGCAGGTGAGACTGCCGATCTGGTATTTACGATTTCTAACCTGGGAAGCATGGCTGCTGAGGATTTAACCATAACACTTTCCTCTGAGGATGAATTTTTTGAGATCATCTCCTCGCCCTCCCTTTCGGCAGATGAAATCGGACAAATGGAAATGTATCAAGGAATTTTTACGGTACGATCTTCACGGCAAACACCCCCCGGACATCAGGCCGACCTGGAACTAATGATCACCAACGGAACAACCATTGATATCCTCCACCCCTGCACAATCACCATGGGAACCCGTCCGGTTGCCCTGATAAACATTACCTCTTCTTCAACTTCAGTTCCCCTGATGGCGCATCTGATGGACAGCCTGCAAGTGGGATATGACCTATTCACCTCCTTCCCGGAAACAATGAACCTGTATCCTGTCGCTTTTATTATCCTGGGCACCGGATATCCTGGTTCATATAATCTATCAACAGATGAGACCAATCAACTGATCAACTACCTGAACAATGGAGGGAACGTCTACATGGAGAGTTACGCATCCTGGTACTACGGAACTGCCGGAATGCTGGAGAATGTATTTCAGTTTTCAACAGAACGGGTTAGTGTTTACTTTTTTAATGATATGGCAGGAGTTGATGGAACACTCACTGAAGGAATGGATTACATTTACCTGGGCTCTGCACCCTATGCGATTTTTGAGGTCACCCCGAAAGGAGAAGGATTTTCCCTGATGGGAAATAAGGATAGCCCACCAAAATGTCTTGAATTTGCCTATGCCGGAAATGAATACAAAACCATCGGAACATTCAAGGAGTTCGGGCAACTGATTGACGGGGATTCTCCGTCAAAAAAATCCACCCTGTTCAAACGATATCTTGACTTCCTTGAGGTAAATATCGACGGTCCCTTTCCATTCTTCCATGCCGACACCGCCCATATATGCCTGGGCCATTCCATACAATTCACAGATGACTCGTTCAGCAACGTGACTTCCTGGCAATGGGAATTTCCAGGAGGGATACCAGCCTCATCACAGGAGCAGAATCCCATCGTTCAATACCCTGTCTCCGGCCTTTACGATGTCATCCTCACAATTTCAGATGGGGTGCATACCCAAAGCATGCATAAGAAAAAGTATATCCGAATAAATGTGTGTGCCGGAATCGAAGAGAGCTCATCCAGAGCTGAAGGAATCCTTATTTTCCCGAATCCCGCTGCGGGTTATGTTTCCATTGTTTTGCCGGAAAACCTGAATGTTAATACAACCGTTGATCTGGTTGATATGCGCGGATCTGTCGTCATGCACAAGATCCTGCCCGACATATCGTGGAACGGTGTGGGTCAATTGGATATTTCGATGCTGGAGCCAGGAATATACATTGTGAGGATATCCGGAGAGGAAGCCACTTTCTCTGAAAAGCTGGTAATCTACTAATTTGATATCTTTGACGCCAAATCAGGCTAATCCTAATGCATCATTCCTCCACTGAGATCATCAAAGCAAGATCTTCAATCAGAAAATACTCCTTCCGTGAACTCCCGGGCAATAAGTTGTCTGAGATCTTTCATATCCTGACAACCGAAAATGAGGGACCTTTTGGAAATATTTGCCGGTTTTGGTTAATTGATTCCGAATCCTACCGGAACGAACCTGTAAAACTGGGAACTTATGGTTTTATCAGTGGCCTGCGGTATATCATTGCCGGAACTGTAACAAAGGAGGTGCCTATGAATATGGAGGATTATGGCTATGTGTTGGAGAGAAAGATACTTCACTTCACCAGGATGGGGCTGGGAACCTGCTGGATAGGTGGTACATTCCGCCGGAGTGAGTATGCCAAAACCACCACATATAAAGATGGGGAGATTATCCCTGCCATAACACCCATCGGATTCCCTGCCGAAAAGAGAGGATTAAGAGAGCGGTTGATTAAATTCCTGGCACGTTCGAAAACCCGGAAAGATTGGTCAGAGCTGTTTTTCGACAAAGATCCCTCTAAGCCATTAACCCGTGAAGCAGCAGGAATCTTTGCAAACGCCCTGGAGATGGTCCGCATTGCCCCATCAGCCAACAACGCCCAACCCTGGCGCATTGTCAAGGAGGGTAAGCAGTTTCACTTTTTCCTGGCGAGGAACAAGGTGAATGAGTCGTACAAATCGGTTGACTTGCAACGGATTGACCTTGGGATTGCCATTGCACATTTCGATCTTGCCCTCATAGATGAGGGAATCACTGGAATCTGTCAAACTGAGGACAAACTAACGGTTCCGGAAGGGTGGACCTATATCACCTCCTATA
>Ga0351845_1126_pt1 | contig 25683 bp, 18 predicted proteins | sample TotcelHFGM3001M3_FD_206879 | JGI IMG/M metagenome (GOLD analysis project Ga0351845, IMG submission 206879) | Enriched cells from coal bed in the Powder River Basin, Montana, United States - Total cells FGM rep1 HSBNCT.FGM.300.1.M3 ...
CTGTGTTGAGCCACGAGGAGGCAATGGGCCGGGATGTCGCCCCGGCCGACGCGTCCCCGGAGCTGGTGCAGTTGCGAAAGACCGAAGCGTTCGGCATGCTCGATGACCATGACGGAGGCCTGCGGGATGTCGATGCCCACTTCGATCACGGTGGTGGAGACGAGAATGTCCGTCTGTTTTTCGATGAACGCGGCCATGATCTCATCCTTTTCCTGGGCCTTCAGGCGGCCGTGGATGAGCCCGACCCTGTAATCGGGGAAAATGTCCTGCTGCAGGTGTTGCGCCATGCGCGTGGCGTCCTTGAGGTCCAGGACTTCCGACTCTGTCACGAGCGGATAGACGATGAAGGCCTGGTGTTGTTGAGCCAGTTCCCTGCGAATGGCCTCATAGACCTGGGTACGCTGGGACTCATAAAAAACTTTCGTTTTGATGGGTTTCTTCCGGGGTGGCAATTCATCGATCACGGAGACATCGAGATCCCCGTAGGCGGTCATGGCCAGCGTTCTCGGAATCGGGGTGGCCGTCATGACCAGGACGTCCGGCGTTGTCCCCTTTGTCCTCAGGGTGGCGCGTTGCAGGACGCCGAAACGGTGTTGTTCATCGATGATGACGAGGCCGAGTTTCTCGTAGCTGACCCCTTCCTGGATCAGCGCGTGCGTCCCGATGATGATATCCGCACGACCGCTTGCCATCTGTTCACGAATCTCATTGCGTTCAGCTGTTCGGCTGCTTCCTGTCAGCAGAATGGCCCTGAGGTTCAGGGCCTCCGCCCACCCCTTGACCGTGGCGTAATGCTGCTGGGCGAGCAGTTCCGTGGGCGCCATGAGGGCGGCCTGATAACCGTTTTCACAGGCCGTCGTCATGGCGGCCATCGCCACAACGGTCTTTCCGGAACCCACATCGCCCTGCAGCAGGCGATGCATGACGTTGGGCCGGGCCATATCCGCTTCAATCTCACCGATTACGCGGCTCTGCGCGCCGGTCAGGGAAAAGGGGAGGATCGTGTAGAATCTCGCCGTCAGCGGACCGCCTGTTCGAAATGAAATTCCCTGGTCCAGCAGATGACCCGCCCGTTTCAGCGCCAGGCCCAACTGGAAAAAGAAAAATTCATCATAGATGAGCCGGCGATGAGCCGGCGAGCGCAGATCATTGTAAAGGTTCGCGTCGGCGTCCGCCTCAGGGAAATGGACATTGCGCAGGGCGTCGTGGATGTGGATGAGCCGGCGTTTTTCACACAGTGAATCGGGAATCGGGCTCGTCACATAGCGTGTGTAATCGTTGAGCACGCGCACGGCGATCCGCCGCAACGTTTTCTGATGCAGTCCTTCCGCTTCCGAATAAACGGGGACGATGCGCCTGAAATGAAGCAGATCCGTATCCTCGTCATCGAGGATTTCATGATCCGGATGGATCATATCCTTCCCGGCCCTGAAAAGGCGGACTTCGCCGGTCAGGATCGCCCGGAGCCCGGGCTTGAAGGTGTTTTTCAGATAGGCCAGGTTCCCCATGAACCATTTGGCCGTAAGCGGCCCGCTGCCGTCATCGACGACCACCTCGAAAGCCCTGCGCTTTTGATAAGAAACCATTCCGGCACGGACAACCGTGCCGACCACGGTTTCCCTGGACCCGATACGCGCCTGGATGATTTTTTGCACGGTCCTCCGGTCTTCATAGCGTCGCGGTAAAAAGTAAAAAACGTCCTCGATGGTCCTGACTCCTTTTCTGGCAAGCAATTCCGCGATCCTCGGCCCGACGCCCTTGATGAACTGCACATCCGTGCCCAGCCGGGCGATGGCCTGCCGCAGGTCCTCGATCCGACCATCGAGGGCCGATCCCTGTTTGTCCGAAGGGGGAAAGGCATTGACCAGCACGTGCCGGAGTTCCTTCATTGAAAGGAGGGCTTTGTGGATAATCTCCTTCTTTTGCTCGGAGGTCCGTCCATCATAACCGACGAAAAGGCGTCGGAGCTGATCCGCGAGAAGCCGAATGTCCATGCCGGTCAGGGTATCGGTCTCGCCGGGCGGCAGGGTTTGCAACAGTTTCTCCAGAAGGCCGGAAAGCGTTGCCTCCATGTCCTTCACAAGAGAAAGGTGTTTGTAGCCGTCGCGTGAGGAGAAAAGGAGCGGCTGCTCGATTTTCGTCAGAATGTCGATAAGACGGTTCAATGCGCCAGAACACCTTTTAGCATAATGATTTCAAATATAACGGTTCGCTTAAACTAGCAGAAGGAAGACCAATACGCAAGCAAAAGATGATTCACCCGTCCACCCTCGTTGCGCCATGACGGAGAGGGATCACGTCAAATCAGGATTTGACATTCGAGGAGGGTTGCGCTAGAAAAGAAACCGCTTCATGGCATTCAAAACAGGCGTCCGGTTTTTCCTGCCATCACTCTGATACGCTTGCTAAAACGGCCGCGGCTCAGAAATCTGTTCCGCCAGGAAGACGACCCTGTAGACCCTTTTGAGCGGCCGGGCAAAATCTTCAGCCGGAGAACATGAGGGCCTGACCGGTGAATAAGGGTTCGCAAGCCGCGAATCAAAGATTTTTCGCATGTTTTGAAATGAGCCCCCTGCTTTGATTTCATAAACACTTGAGTCTGTTGGCGGCGAAACAGATTTCGAACCGCGGCGCAGCCGTTTTTCAACAGTTTTACGCTATCCTTTTGCATGCATCGGAGATCCTATGAAAAAGAAAGCCACCTATCAAGACGCCGGGGTTGACATCGACAAGGCGGATCAGTTCATCGAAAAAATCAAACCTCTGATCAAATCCACGGTCCGCAAAGAGGTCATGACCGGAATCGGCGGCTTTGGCGGCCTGTTCAAACTCGATGTGGGAAAATTCAAGAATCCGGTTCTGGTGTCTTCCACCGACGGCGTCGGTACAAAACTCAAGATAGCCCAGGGCATGAACAGGCATGATACCGTCGGCATCGACCTGGTCGCCATGTCCGTCAACGATGTGATCGTGCAGGGCGCTGAGCCGCTTTTCTTCCTGGATTACATCGCCACCGGTAAAATCAGCCTGGAACAGAGCGTGCAGATCATGGAGGGTATTGTCTGGGGGTGCCGTGAGGCCGGTTGCGCCCTGATCGGCGGCGAAACCGCAGAGATGCCGGGCTTCTATGAAGAAAACGAATACGATCTGGCCGGCTTCTGTGTCGGCGTTGTCGAGGCGGACAAGTTGATCGACGGATCTGCGATCAGCGTCGGCGACCGGATCATCGGTCTGGCTTCGAGCGGCCTGCACAGCAATGGATTCTCCCTGGCCAGAAAGGTTCTTTTTGAAGACGGCGGACTCCATATGCGGGACAGGGTTGCCGGTCTGGACGAATCCATCGGGGCGACCCTGCTGCGCCCGACAAAAATTTACGTCAAATCCCTGCTGAAACTTTTCAAAAATTTCCATATCAAGGGGCTGGTTCACATTACCGGCGGTGGTTTTCTCGATAATATTCCGCGCATTCTTCCGGCTCCCTGCTGCACGGTCATCCGCAGGGGCGCCTGGGACATCCCGCCGGTATTCCATGTTATTCAGGAAATGGGTCGAATCGATGAGCAAGAAATGCTCCGCGTCTTCAACATGGGCATTGGCATGATGGTCATCGTTTCAGAGAAAGAGTGCCGGGATGTCATGGAGCGCCTTGAAATGTCGGGCGAAAGAGCATACATTCTGGGCAGCGTCGAAATGAGGGGCCATGACCAGCCCCAGGTGGTGTTCGCATGACGGCCGGAGAAAGACTCAAGCTGGGCGTCCTCGTCTCGGGCAGTGGTTCGAATCTTCAGGCCATCATCGATTGCATCGGGACGGGCGGTCTGAACGCCGAAATCAACGTAACGATCAGCAACAGGGCCGGCGTGTACGCACTCGTGCGATGCGAGAAACACGGGATCCCGGCCGTTGTAGTCCGGCATCAGGACTTTCCCGCCCGCGAGGATTACGATCAGCGCATGATTGAGATCCTGCAATCTCACGGCGTGGAGCTGGTGGTCATGGCCGGCTTCATGAGAATCTTGACCCCGTTGTTCTTGAAGGCGTTTCCGATGCAGATCATGAATATCCATCCGGCCCTGCTGCCGGCCTTTCCGGGTGTCCATGTCCAGCAGCAGGCGATCGATTACGGCGTGAAATTTTCGGGCTGCACGGTCCATTTCGCCGATGAGGGGGTCGATACGGGGCCCGTCATTATTCAGGCCGTCGTACCCGTGCTTCCCCAGGATACAGCCGACACCCTGGCCGCAAGAATCCTGAAGGAAGAACACAGGATCTACCCGCAAGCCATCCGGTTTTATGCAGAAGGGCGGCTGCAGGTATCCGGCCGGAAGGTCGTCGTTCGGAATGCCCCGGCCGTCTTGGATCAGGCGCTTTACAACCCGCCCCTGACCGGCTTTCACAAGGAGGAGGTATGTTGAATCAGGATATGCCCTATGACTTCACCATTCAAAACCTGGGCGAATGCACCATCGATTCGCCGCTGAATGTCAGTTATTTTACACCTGATCAACGCAGAATTCTTTTCAATGTCGATTTGTTGCACTACGCCGACATGAAATCTTCCGATGGCCTGCCGCTGTCGGTCGAAGTCGCCGGACCACGGGCCAGGATCTTTTTCGACCCCAGCAAGACGAAAGCCGCGATCGTCACCTGCGGCGGACTCTGTCCGGGCATCAATGACGTCATCCGCGCCATTGTGATGGAGCTTTATTATCGCTACGGTGTCCAGAACATCATCGGCATCCGGTACGGGTTCCAGGGGTTTATCCCGAAATACAGGCATGAAACCCTTTCTTTGTCTCCGGAGGTCGTGAAGGATATCCATGCGATCGGCGGAAGCATCCTTTCCTCATCGCGGGGCAGGCAGGAGGTCGAGGAAATGGTCAACGCCATCAAGCGCATGAATGTCGATATCCTGTTCTGTATCGGCGGGGATGGAACCATGCGCGCCGTGGAATGCATCACCGGTGAAATTACAAAAAGAAACATCAACACCAGCGTGATCGGCATTCCGAAGACCATCGACAATGACTTGAATCTGATTCAGAAAACGTTCGGTTACGATACGGCTATTTCCGAGGCGGTCAAAGCGATCGAGTGTGCACATGTTGAGGCCAAAGGCGCGCCCATGGGGATCGGGCTCGTAAAAATCATGGGGCGCCAGTCCGGCCATATCGCCACGGGTGCGGCCCTGGCCATGAGCGACGTCAATTATGTCCTGATTCCTGAAGTTCCTTTCGATCTGGAAGGAGAAAAAGGCTTTCTGAAAGTCCTCGAAGAACGTCTGCGGCAACGGTCGCACTGCGTAATCCTCGTCGCCGAGGGCGCCGGCCAGGAATTGATGCATAACGAAAACGACCCCATCGAAACGGATGCATCAGGCAACCTGCGGCTGCACGATATCGGGCCGTTTCTGAAAAAGCGGATCGAGCATTATTTCGGACGGAAAAACCTTGAAGTCAACCTGAAATACATCGACCCGAGCTACACGATCCGCAGCGTTCCCGCCAACGCCAGCGACAGCATCTACTGCGGAGCGCTGGGACAGTACGCCGTCCACGCCGGCATGGCCGGAAAAACGGGCATGCTCGTGGGGCTCATGAAGGACGAATATGTGCACCTGCCGCTCAAAATGGTTGCTTCCGGCGCCAAGGTCAATCCGGAAGGCAACGTATGGATGCGCGTACTGGAATCCACCGGCCAGCCGCCTTCCATGAAAAACTGATGTTTTCTCTGATGAGGCGCAAAAAAGACTTGCTTATTTGGTCCTTATGGTTTAGAAGCCGACGCAATCTTTATCTACAGGAGTTTACTCATGTCCAGAGTCTGTGAAGTATGCGGCAAAAAGCCCGTCGTGGGCAATAATGTGAGCCATGCCAACAACAAGACCAAGAAGGTGTGGTTCCCCAATCTGCAGAAAGTGCGTTGTGTGGATGAAAAGACAAAAGCGAAGAAACGCGTGAAGGTCTGCACGCGCTGCATCCGCTCGGGTTTTATCAAGAAAGCGCTCTAGCCGGTTTCTCTTAACCCGCCCTTAATGCTGCGCCTTTCCTTCTGCAGCCGCCCCGCATGGTTCGGTTTGATTTCTTAACTTTTTTTCTGCAGAACCGGTTCGATGACCATTTTTTTGAGGTCAATGAGTCGGATATGAAAGGCGCCGAACTTCGTGCGCCCGTAGGCCTTCTTGTTTTTATCGACGACCATCTCGATGCTGCCGCCGTCCCGCGTCCGGATCTGTCCGTACAATTTCTCCGCCTGCAGGCGAAAAACGACGTCCTGGATGTTTTCAAAGGCCACCGTGTAGGTCCCCTCCCCTATCCGGCCCTGGATGAAGACACCCCCCTCGATGCTGACGTCCGTGCATTGCGTCGTGACATCCATCTGGTCGATAAAGGTTGCGATGAATTTCTTTTCCGGAACCGGGATCCTATCGGATGGCACCCCACCCTGAGATCCCATGCCCAACATCAGGGGCACGCAAAGGATCATCAGCCCTATCCAATACCGCTTCATAAAGCCTCCCGAAAACGCATCGTCGTTGACCTTCTTCCCATAGAAATCTTCATTCTCAATTAGCACTTAATGTCAAGCGGATCAACTCAAAAATTAAAAAAGAAGACGCCCTTCATTCTATCCCGGCAATTCTGTCCTTGACAGGGGGGTGCTTATCTGCGAGACACTTAATCATCATTCGTGAATTGGAAAGCTGAAGATATTCGTGAGCGCGACAACACTGCCTTTGACACGCTGGAAGACGGCCAAGCCGAGTCAGGCCGTTCAAGACAGCCTGATCAAGGAACTGGACATCCATCCGATCCTTTCGCGGATTCTTGCGAGCAGGGATATTCTGGATCCCGACGAGGCCAAACGGTATCTGTCCCCCTCTCTGCAGGACCTTCACAATCCCTTCCTGTTGAGAGGCATGAAGCAGGCCGTGGAACGCGTCGTCAGGGCCATTCATAACCGGGAAAAAATCATCGTCTACGGCGATTACGACGCCGACGGAATTACCGCTGTCGCCGTCCTGGTCAAGTTCCTTCAACAATATCATCCTGCGGTCGAGTATTATATTCCCGACCGGATCCTCGAAGGGTACGGACTCAACAAAACCGCCGTGGACAGGATCCGGCAGAGCGACGGCCGCCTGATCATCACGATCGACTGCGGCATCTCCGATTTTGAAGCCGTCAGCCATGCGCAGTCCATGGGGCTGGACGTCATTATCCTGGACCATCATGAAATTCCCGATGTCATTCCTGACGCCGTGGCTGTGGTGGATCCGAACCATCCCGACTGTACCTTTCCCTTCAAGTTTCTTGCCGCCGTGGGCATTGCTTTCAACTTTCTCATTGCCCTCAGGAGCATCTTGCGCAAGGAAGGCTTCTGGGCCGACAAGCCCTATCCGAATTTGCGGGAATATCTGGATCTGGTCGCGATCGGTACCATCGGCGATATTTCCCCCATGTTGGACGAGAATCGAATCTTTACGAAAATCGGTCTGGAGCTGATCACAGAAAACCGGCGGGTCGGCCTGTCGGCCCTGAAGGAAATCTGCGGCCTCGAGAACCAGGTCATTGACTCCGGAAGGGCCTCGTTCTGCCTGGTTCCCCGGATCAATGCGGCAGGGCGGATCGGTTCACCGCTCGATGCGGTCCGGCTGCTTCTGACCGAAAACATGGAGGAAGCCCGAGACCTGGCCAAAAGACTCGATATGTTCAACCGCAAGCGGCAGGCCATGGAAAGGGGGATATTTTGTGAAATCACCGACAACATTAAAGCGATGCCGGATCTTCGCACGAGAAGCGTGCTGGTGTTTGCATCGCCGAAATGGCATCCCGGCGTCATCGGGATCGTCGCCTCCCGTCTGGTTGACCGATATTGCCGCCCGGCGATCCTGATCAGCCTGAAGGACGGAATCGGTAAGGGGTCCGGCCGCAGCGTTTCCGCTTTCAACATTTATGAGGGTCTGAAAAAGTGCGACGCGCGCCTGCTCGCTTACGGGGGCCATCGCTTTGCGGCCGGGATCTCCATTAAAGAAGAAGAAATACAAAATTTTACAAATCAGCTTGACGCTGTTATCAAATCGGAAGCCATCCTGAGAACATTTGTCTCCCATACCCAGATCGACGCCTATTGCCAGCTCAGCGACGTCAATCATGCCCTGTTGTCGGAACTGGATCGTCTGGCGCCTTTCGGCAGCCAGAATCCGGAACCGGTGCTGTGTACCCGCAACGTCAATGTCAGCGCGCCCGTCGTTGTCGGCAACAATCATCTGCGCATGAGAATCAACGGCGACGGGGTATCCTGCAACTCCATCTGGTTCAGCAAGGGCCATTTTCTGCACACCCTGACCGGGCCGCATCTGGACATTGCCTTTACGCCTCAGATCAACGATTGGAAGGGCTCGTCGGATATTCAATTGAAAATGAAGGATATCACGCTCCAGACGTTGATGACGATATAAAAAAACCGGCAGGGGATTTCTCCCCCACCGGTATCCGTTGACAACAAACCCGACCGTCTCAGTTTTCAATAAACCCAGTTTTTGATCGCTTCCATGACGGGCGCGGTGAACAGGGCGACATAGACGGTATAGAGCGCAAAAGCCCCTGCAACTTCGGCGGCATAGATCTTCGGGAACTTCTGCCTCAGGGAAATCATGATGAGACCGCCGATGATCAGGCACCCCAGGTGGAAATAGGGAAAGTTCTCGCCGCCTCCAGCCGCATATTCGGCAAAGCTGAAACCCGCCGTCATCAGAATCACGAATCCGACCACCAGAATGGTTGATAAAGCCTTTTTCATCGTCATCGCCTCCTCCCTGAAAATGTGTGACCGATTCTATTGACATGATGAATATGAAATAACCGTGCCATCCACAAGGCGGGCGGCATTATTTTATATCATCATGATCATGAGCGCTTTGCATCAACGGTGAAAGTGGGTTCGCAAAGGGTGGAGGAAAGATTTTTCGCATGGCCGGAAACAGAATAATAATTTGATTTTATAGACACTTAAATATTTCCATGCCGGCAGCGAAAAAGATTTTGAGCCGCGGCGGAGCCCTTTTCAGCCTCCTCATCATATGGATTCATCCAGGGGCTGCGGGTTTCATGGCACGGCGGGGGGCGCATCAACGGGGCCGCTGTGACATGAAAATTGAATGAAACGTGAAACGGCCGCTGAAACAAACGTTCAGTTTCTACAGCCAGCGTTTCCGTCTGCGATAGGATTTGACGTCCCGGTAGGATTTGGCGAGGCCCGTGGCCGCCACCCCCAGATAAAACTCCTTGACGTCCGGGTTCTCGGCCAGGTCTTGAGAAAAACCGTCCATAACGATCTTGCCGTTTTCCATGACGTAGGCGTAATGGGCGATCTGCAGGGCCATGCGGGCGTTCTGCTCGACAAGAATGATGGTGGTTGCTTGTTCTTCGTTGATTTTCTTGATGATCTGAAAGATTTCCCGGACCACCAGCGGCGCGAGGCCCAGCGAGGGTTCGTCCAGCAGCAGCAGTTGCGGATGCGCCATGAGCGCCCGCCCCATGACGAGCATCTGCAGTTCCCCGCCGCTGCAATATCCCGCCAGCGCTTTGCGACGCGCCAGAAGGGCCGGAAAGTAATGATAGACCATTTCGAGATCCTGCCCATAGGGCTTCCCCCAGCGCGTCGCCGTCCCGACCTTCAGGTTTTCCTCGATGGTCAGGTATTTGAAGGGCTGGCGTCCCTCCAGGACCTGGATGATGCCCATGCGCGTGATGGTTTCAGGCGACTGGTTGTGAATGGGGCTTTCCTTGAATACGATCGTGCCGTCGGTAACCTTGCCGTTCTCGGGCTTCAGGAGGCCGGAAATGGCCTTCAGCGTGGTTGTTTTTCCGGCGCCGTTGCTGCCTAAAAGCGAAACGATGTGTCCCTTTTCCACGCGCAGCGAGACGCCCTTGAGTACCTGGATCACGTCGGAATAAACGACGGAAATGTTATTGATTTCAATCAGCGTTTCATTCATCAGCGCCTGTCCTCAGTATGAAAACGGCCAGAGCCGGAAATTCGAGCGCACGATACGCCAGACCTCCGCCAGGCCGCGCGGTTCGAACAGAATGAACAGCACAATGGCCAGACCGAAGGCAAATTCGCGCAGCGGTGCGAAGTTCAGGCCGGAACTGCCGACAACGCCCATGTTCATGAGCATCTCCGTGAGCCAGCGCAGAATTTCGTTTAAGCCCGTAATGAAAACAGCGCCGAAGATCGATCCCGTGATATTGCCCATCCCGCCGATAATGACCATGGCGATATACTCCACGGACAGGCTCAGCGTGAAGGGTTCCGTGGTAATGCTCACGTTGTAATAGGCATAGAGGGCGCCGGCAAAGCCGGCATAGAACGAGCTGATGGCGAAAGCCAAGAGTTTATACCGGAAAATCGGTATGCCCATGCCTTCAGCCGCCCGGTCATTGTCGCGGATGGCGATGAAGGCCCTGCCGAATTTGCTTCGGATCAGATTGACGGCGATCCAGGTCATGAAGACCAGGCAGGTGAAGATAAGGTAGAAGAAGACCCGGTCGCCCGTCAGTTCCAGGCCGAAAAAGCCGGGGGCCGGCAGGATAATGCCCATCGTCCCCCGGGTCAGGCTTTCCCAGCGCAAGAGGATGTATTCGATGATGAATTGACCGGCCAGTGTGGCGATGGTCAGATAAAGTCCCTTGAGTCGCACCGAAGGCATGCCGAAAACCATGCCGATCATGGCCGTGATCATGGCGGCGGCCGGAATGGACAGATAAAACGGGCAGTCCAGGGTTGTTGCGAGAATGGCCGCCGCATAGGCGCCTACGCCGAAGAAAGCGCCGTGCCCGAGGGAAATTTGTCCCGTAAAGCCGATCAGGATATTGAGCCCGATCACGGCAATCGCGGCAATCCCAATGGTATTGAAGATATAGATCATGTACGGGCTGAAGCTCCAGGGCACGACCGCAAAGAGCAGCAGGATCCCGATGCCCAGCCAGAGCCGGCCGAAGTCCGTTTCGAAGATGCTCAATTCCTGCTCGTAGTTTTCGCGGTAGTTGCCGCAGGGATGGAATTGCCGCTTTTTGCTCATCATGCATTCACCTTTTCGACGGTTTCGTAAAAAGCCGTCTTGAATTCATGGCTTTTGCTTTTTTACGGGTTCGCCCTCTTCCGGAACATCAGACCCGTTCAATCTCCTTCAGGCCGAATAGTCCATAGGGCTTGACCAGCAGGATAACGACCAGGACGATATAGGGCACCACATCGCGCAGCCCGGGCGACAGATACCCCCCCGTGAAGGTCTCCAGCAGGCCGATGATCAGGCCGCCGATGATGGCGCCGCCGATGCTGTCCAGCCCGCCCAGGATGACGACGGGAAAAACCTTCAGGCCGATGGCGCTGAGGTCATGGACATTGACGCCGTTGATAATGCCCAGCACGATGCCGCTCATGCCTGCGACCAGCGCGGCAATCGCCCAGGAAAGTGCAAAAACACGCTTGACATGCACCCCTAAAGACAGGGCCGCCCGCTGGTTGTCCGCAACCGAGCGCATATAAATGCCCTGTGTGGAATATTTGAAAAACAATCCGAACAGCAGCAGGAAAATCATGCCGATCAGCAGTGTGGCCACATATACGGGCGCCACATGGACGACGCCCCATTGAATTTCCATGGACTGGGGCAGAAATTCGGGGAAGATATGCAGGTTCCCGCCCCACACCAGAAGCAGGAGGCCCTTGAACATGGCCGCAAGCCCTACTGTCAGCATGATCACGAAGATCAGCGGCTCGCCGATCAGGGGCCGCAGGAAGACGCGTTCGACGAGGAACCCCAGGGCAAAGCAGCCCGCCAGCGTGGCCAAAAATGCAACGGGCAACGGCAGGTTTCCCCAGGTAATGAGCGCCAGGAACAGAAAGGCGCCGAACGCCAGCAGTTCCCCGTGGGCAAAGTTCAGAACGCTCGAGGATTTGAAAATCATGACAAACCCCATTGCCGAAAGCCCATACAGCAGGCCGATGCAGGTTCCGTTGACGAGCAGTTGAATGAAAAAATCCATGCGTGCGCTCTCTCCTTACAACGATAGAATTTTAACTCTCGTTTCGACCTTGCCGATCTGGCCGTCCCGGTACTGGACCTTTGCCTTGACGTCCACCTCCGTCTGATCCCGGTACATGGATTCGATAAGCTTGAGGTAGAGCCCATAGACGAAACGTCGGCGCACCTTGCCGGTCCGGGTCATTTCCTCGTCGTCGGCGTCCAGAAGCTTGTAGAGCAGGAAGAACTTCCTGATCTTCATGACATCGGGCAACTGTTCGTTGACCTTCCTGATTTCGCCCAGAATCAGTTCCGCGACGGCCTGCTGCTGGGAGAGATCCATGTAGGTCGTGTAGGGAATCATGCGTTCCTCCGCCCAGACCCCCACGTTGCCGAAATCGATATTCACCATGAGCGTGATGTAGGGCCGCCCCTCTCCAAAGACGACGGCCTCCTTGATATAAGGACTGAATTTCAGACGCGTTTCAATGAAATCCGGCGAGAAGGCGTCTCCGCTCTTGTTGCGGATGATCTCCTCCTTACGGCCGATGATCAGCAGGTGGCCGTCCTTGTCGATGTACCCGGCGTCGCCGGTCCTGAGCCAACCCTCCTGGAAGGCCGTCTCCGTTGCCTTGAAGTCCTGATAATATCCGCTGAATACGGCGTCGCTGCGAACGAGAACCTCCTGATCCTCGGAAATCCGCACCTGTACGCCGGGAATGGATTTTCCGACGGTCTCGAGCTTGACCTGGTCGTCCGGTTGAATCTGAAAAATACCGCTGGCTTCCGTTAAGCCGTAGCACTGCTTGAGGTTGAGTCCGATGGCGCGGAAAAAACCGATCACGTCGGGGCTGATGGGGTGCCCGCCCGTGAAGGCGCTGCGAAGATTCGCGCAGCCGATGCGATCCAGCAGCGGGCGATAAACGGTCCAGGCGGCAAGGCGATGAAGCAGGCCCCCCGTCCCCGGTCTCCCATTGTTGCGGGCTGCCTTTGCGGCGGCTCTTTTCCCGATCTTTTCCGCCCAGTTGAAGCAGGTTCTTTTGATCGGGCCGGCGTCGGACATCTTGACCCTGATCCGGGAAGCCAGTTCTTCCCAGAACCGCGAGGCGCTGATCAAAAGCGACGGACCGATTTCGCGGAAATCTTCGAGGACGGTTTCCTGCGTCTCGGGAAAATTCATCGTCATGCCTCCCACAAGCGCGACGCCCACCCCCCACATCTGGTCGACAATCCAGGCAGGCGGAGACATGGAAAGCCAGTTTTCACCGGGCTTGATCGCGAGGGCTTCAACCCAGCTTTGCCCGATGCTCGTCAGGTTGCGATGGGAGAGCATGGCGAGTTTCGGCAGGCCGGTCGTTCCCGAGGTCAGGATCATCACGGCGCAGTCATCCCGGTTGCCCCGCTGAAGTTCCATGGAAAAACGGTCCGGCTCTTCCCGGTCAAGGTTCGCTCCGAGCCGGATCAATCCCTGAAAATCCAGGAGCCAGGGATCATTCCCATAGCTTCTCATGCAGGTGGGATCGATATAAATGACGCGGCGGACATGGGGCAGTTTATGTCTGGATTCCAGAAGCTTGTCAACCTGCTCCTGATCCTGGACAACGACAAAGGCCGCCTGGATCCGGTTCAGGGTCAGGCAGAGCTCCTCCGGGACCGAAGACGTGAAGAGGTTCAGGCTCACGGCGCCGACGGACTGAATGCCCAACTCGGCGAAGAGCCATTCCGGGTGATTGTTGGTAATGATTCCGACCGCTTCGCCGCGCTTGAGACCCAGGGCCAGCAATCCGGCGCCGACCTGCTTCATGTACTGGAAATAATCCCGCCAGGAGTAGGTCTGCCAGATCCCCAGGGCCTTCTCGCGGACGGCGATCGCACCGGCGTCAAGACGCTCGGCCTGAAGGGCCACGAGTTGCGGAAGCGTTTTTTCGATGACGGATGCTGTCATAGTCAATTCTCAAAGGGTTTCTGAGTCGCCCAGATAGGCCTTGATGACCTCCGGGTGGCTGCTGACCTCTTCCGGGCCGCCCTCTGCCAGTTTTTCCCCGAAGTTCAGGACGACGATGCGCTGCGAAATGCTCATGACGATGGACATATCGTGTTCCACCAGAATCATGGTCTGTCCCCAGGATTCTTTTAATTCGACAAGGAAGCGAACCATGTCTTCCTTTTCTTCGAGGTTCATTCCGGCGAAAGGCTCGTCCAACACGAGCAGTTTCGGTTCCATGGCCAGTGCGCGGCCGAGTTCGACGCGCTTCATGAGACCATACGGCAGCGAACCCACGTTTTTCTTCCGGATCGCCTGCATTTCGAGAAAATCGATCACCTCTTCGAGGATCTCGCGATGGCGGATTTCCTCCTTGCGCACCGAACGCGAGAAAAACGCCGCCGGCCACAGCCGGTAACGACAGTGGATGTGACGCGCCAGCAGCATGTTGGACAAGACGGTCATTCCGGGAAACAGCTCGATATTCTGAAAGGTCCGTCCGATGCCGAGTCCGACCAGTTCATGCGGAGGCAGGTGGGTGATATCTCTGCCGTTGAAATGGATCTTCCCCGCCTGCGGCCGGTAGAATCCGGTCAGGCAGTTCAGCAGGCTGGTCTTGCCGGCGCCGTTCGGGCCGATGACCGCCAGCAGCTCGCCCGTGTGAACGCTCAAGTTGATGTCGTTGAGGGCTTTGAGACCGCCGAACTGCAAGGAGAGGTTCGTCACCTCCAGGTCGGCGGCGGCGCCCCCGGCCCTGCGTTGATCAAAAATAGCCAACCGGCCGCGCAATGATTTCATGATATCCTTGGGGGACCGATTCAAAATCGGCCCCCCTCCCGACTTCCTTACTTAAGGATTGTGATTTTTTCCTTCCCCGGCGTATAGAAATTCGTCAGGGGAACATAGGTGCCGTCTTCCTGAACCCGGACGATCCTGGCCTTGAAGGAGGCGCCGTGATCGAGCCGGGTGTAGGTGACGTCCGGCACAAGACCGTCGAACGGTTCGTTTCGAAAAGATTCCATGGCGTTGTTGATCGTTTCACGGTTGATCTTCTTGGAGGCCTCGTGCGCACGCAGGAAGGCACGTTCCATGATCATGGCGACCACGACGCCCTCCCAGTAGGCGGCGTCAAACCGGTCAACGCTGCGGTAGCGCTTGTAGAGCTCGTCCATGATCTTCATCCCGGCCGTCTTGTCGGAGGGCAGGCCGCCGGGAAACTGCATTTTCAGGCGGTCGCGGATGAGCCCCTTGCCCATTTTGAAGAAGTCCGGATCCGTGGAAGTCCAGGTCCCGAGGAACTGGGGATTGTAGCCGATGCGGTCGGCGCTCTTGAAGGCCGTGATGATGGCCGACGGCAGCATCTGCATGAAGATGTACTCCGCCCCCCGCTGCTTGAGGCGCAGAAGTTCCGTTGAAAGATCCACCGTTTTCGGCGGAAATTCCTCGATGGCGACGATCTCGACCTGCTGGCGGGCGGCGTATTCCCGCGTCGGCTGGTGAATGGATCGGCCATAGGCATTGTTATAGGTCAAAAGGCCGATCTTCGGGCGGTTCTTTCCTTTGTGAATCGTGAGAATATAGTCAATGATCGCATAACAGTCCATGCGGTAACTGCCGAAAGGCAGATACATGAATTCGATGGGCGCCTCGAGGATTTCCCAACTGGTGGAAAAATTGATCGTCGGAATCTTGTACTGCTGGATGATGGGTTTGGCCGCCAGCCCCTCTCCGGCGCTCCACGTGGCGATCATGTCCACCTTGTCGAGAACGGCAAATTTTCGGACCGCGGCAACCGCATCGGTAACCTTGTAGGCCGTATCGACCAGAAGCATCTCGATCCGTCTCCCGGCGACGCCGCCCTTGACGTCATTGACATATCGAAAATAATCCTGCTGACCCTTGGCGTGATACTGTCCCCATGTCGAAGCCGGACCGGTAAGATTGATCGCCGCTCCCACCTTGATCGGAGTCGTTTGCGCCGGCGCGGGCTGCCCCAGCAAGGTCAACGCTGCAATCAGCGCTGAAAGAACGAGCCATTTCATCCTTCGTTTCATTTTCTCCTCCTCCTGAAATCAAAAAAAGGCCGTGGATGAATCTCCACGGCCTTTAACCATAAAAAAAGCCGTGGGCAGCTTAAGAGGTCTGCCCACGGCCGATGTCTCATGCGCGATCATGAGCGCGGCAGGCAGACCCCGCTAAAAAAGCTAAAGAAAGCAAAATACTGAACTGTCCTGCGCCCGATACCGGCTGTATGTTTCATATTCTTCATCCATCCTTGTCCTTGAGCCGCTTATAACGGCGAGAAACATGAATGTCAAGCAATAATTTTATTTCAATGATTCTGCTGCCGCTCTTCCATGCCGAGTTTTTCAATGCGATAACGCAACGAGTCAAAGGTGATGTGAAGCAGTTCCGCCGCCTTCGTTTTTGAACCACCCGATTTATCGAGCGCTTTTGCGATCCACTGCCTTTCGTAGTCGGCCAGGAGGCTGCTGAGCTGAACGCCCTGCTCGGAGATATGGAAATCTTCCGCCCTGCCGACATTTTCCGGATCCCGGGAGAGGATCAGGTTTTCAGGCAAAATGATATTGGATGTCTCGAGCGCAACGCTGCGCTCGATGATGTTTTCCAGTTCCCGGATATTACCAGGAAACTGGTATTGCATGAGCAGCTCCAGGGCATACAGGGAAATATTTCGAATTTCCTTGTTGAATTCTTTCGAATATTTTTCGATAAAATGCTTCGCCAGAACGGGAACGTCCTCCTTCCGGTCCCGCAAGGGCGGCAGGTGAATGGGAATGACATTGAGGCGATAGTACAGATCCTCCCGGAACGATGCGTCCCTGACCTTTTCAGCCAGATTCTGGTTCGTGGCTGAAATGATCCGGACATCGACCCGGATATCATCCCCTCCCCCGATTCTCCGGAATGTCTTTTCCTGCACGACCCTTAGAAGCTTTACTTGAAGAATAGATGGTAAGTCTCCGATTTCATCTAGAAATATTGTGCCTCCACCCGCCATCTCAAATAGACCCGGCTTGTCTGACTGGGCGCCCGTAAAAGAACCTTTCATGTAGCCGAACAATTCGGACTCCAGCAGCGTTTCCGGGATGCCGCCGCAGTTGATCGTAATGAAAGGCATGTTCGATCTGGGACTGTTCTCGTGAATGGCCCGGGCCACGAGCTCCTTGCCCGTGCCGCTTTCCCCAAGGATCAGGATATTTGCAGACGTGGCGGCCACCTTGTTGATCAGCGCATAGACCTTCAGGATTTCCTTGCTTTTGCCGATCATGCGGCCGAAGCTGACCGCGTCTTCCACCTCTTTAATAAACTGCGCGTCCTCTCTTTTGATCCCCTTTTTGTTTAAAGCCTGCTTAACCAGGTTTTTCAGATCATCGATGTCGAAATCCTTTTCAATGTAGTCATAGGCGCCTTCCTTCATGGCGGAGACGGCTGTTTCGCCGGAGGCATAGGCCGTCATGAGAATCACGAGCGCTTCCGGGCAGATATCCCGGCTGCGTTTCAGAAATTCGATGCCGTCAACCTTGGGCATTTTGAGATCCGTCAGGATCAGATCGAACTTCATGCGCTTGCAGAGGCTCAGGGCCTTTTCCGCATCGGACGCGCAGTGCACCCTGTAGCCTTCACGAGTGAGCATAATTTCGAGAAACTCCCTCATCCCCTTGTCATCGTCAAGAACAAGAATGTTTGCCATCTTCACCTCTTGTCGGAGGGGCTGTCATGGAATGACGGATCCATCACACCCCTCTGATGTTTGTTGGGCAGCCTGACGAAAAATGTTGTACCGCGCCCCGGATCGCTTTTGACCGCGACGCTTCCCTGGTAACTATCGACGATGCGGTTGACAATCGCCAGCCCGAGGCCCGTTCCTTTTTCCTTCGTTGTAAAAAAGGGTTCAAATATTTTGGTCAAATCATTTTCCGCTATCCCCTTCCCCGTGTCGGTCACTTCAATTTCCAGGGCCTGGGTCGATTCATGCAGCGTCGCCGGGCGGGCGGCCACGATCAGGCTGCCGCCGTCCGGCATTGCCTGGAGGGCATTCATGACAAGATTCCAGATCAACTGCCTGATTTCTGCTTTGCTGGCAAAGACGTCCAGACGATCCGTCACGGATCTCACCATCTCGATCTTCCCATGCCAGTCGGGCACATACCGGACGGCGTCGAGGACGTCATCGATGATCTCATTGAGATCGAATGCTTCGTGCACGCCCGGCGTCGGCCTGGACAGGAGCAGAAAGTCCTTCATGAAGCTTTCCAGTTGATCTTTGCCTCTCAGGATGATCTGCATCAGACGCTCATCCGATGCGTTCAAGGGCAACGACTTATGCAGCATTTGAATGGAGCCGCCGATCGACGCCAGTGGATTTCTCATTTCATGGGCAAGGCCGGCGGCCATTTCACCGACGAAGGCAAGCCGCCGGTTGGTTTCAAGGCGGCTCTCCATCTTCTTGATTTCGGTCATGTCCTGAAACACGAGAAGATCCCCGATCCTCTTTCCCTGATTGTCCTTCAGGACGGAGAGTGAGCAACCCAGGATAAGGGGCTGGGTGGATTTGTTCTGGATGGTCATCTCGACGCGGTTTTTATGAGAATCCGAAGCGTAAAGCCGGTTCAGTCTTTCATGCAATCCGGCATATTCCGGAAAGATATCTACGACATTGCGACCCCTTACTTCCCTCTGGCCGTATCCGGTAATGTCTTCAGCTGCGCGGTTGAAGGACTTGATTTGTCCGAGAAGGTCGATGCTGACGATCCCGGCATCGATGGAGTGAATAATGCTTCGATGGAGCTGATCGAGCTGATCGAAAGCGGTGACCTTCTCCTCCAGGAGGAATCTCGTCTTTCTTTCCCTTTCGACGACAAAACTGGCGAGAATGGCGACCAGGTAAAAGGAGAAGAAGTAAATGATGATTCGCGAAAAAACATAGCCTGCACTGTAGGAAAGGTCCTGAAGGACCGCATAGTAAGGAATGAGGATTTTATAATACTCCAGGTCAAGCAGGCCCCCGTAAAGGATGCCGGAGGCTGAAGCGATGATCAATCCGCCGCGACGGCCCAGGAAAATGACGGTGTAGATAATGACGATCGTATAGAAGACGGCGTAAATGCTCTGGATGCCCGCTGTCGCGTACACCAGCCCCGTAATCAGCAGCACATCGCAGAACGCCTGGACATAAAGCGTCACCTTCAGGTTGGGAGTCAGATGGAGAACCAGGTAATAGATCACCGAGAGGATATAGGCGGCGATGACGACGACATAGAAGGAAAAAAGCGATATCTCAGGCAGAAACTCTTCGCCCTTGATTTCAACGAAGGTGGCGATCCCCAGCAGCATCGTTACAATGGCCACTCTGGAAAGCATGAGATGCCGAATGCGAACATTGCTGTGTTCAGACTGAATCATGGAAGCCCCTGAGAAGATACCTTGATCTTTTTTATGAAGGCATCTTCTTCCGTGCTGTGCTATATCTTATTTCGTAAAAATATTTCAAGAAATTAAGACGATTTCGCCGATGCAAAGACCCTTGCTTCCCCTTTTGTGTGCCGTCCTTGCGGGAATTTCCTCCGGCTATCTCCTTGAAATGCCCGCCTTATGGCTTCTCATCGGCCTGATCCCGGCTTCGGCTGCGCTTTGCTTTGGCCTGTGGAAGCGCTACACCCCTCTGATCATGCCGGCGGCCGTGGTCGTGCTGTTTATCCTGTCCGTCCTGAACATCCATCTCTATCTTTATCAGAAGCCCGATCCGTCACACATCGTGAACCATGCAGGACCGGAGATCTTGACCCTGGAAGGTCTCATCACGACCCCTCCAAAACGGCTTCCCGATAAAACGCAACTGATCGTTTCCGTCCAGCGGCTCCGGCGTCATGACGGCGTCATCCCTGTCAGCGGCAAGATCCTGCTGAATTGCCTGACGGATGCGCCGTTTCAATACGGTCAGATCGTCCGTTTCAAAACCAAACTGAAAATCCCGCATAATTTTCAAAATCCAGGCGGATTCGATTATGTGAGGCATCTGCGCTCGGAGGGCATTCTGGTCCATGGATTCATCGGCAATCCTACGCATATCGTGGTGATCCGGGAAAGCGAGGGCCCTGCGCTGCGGACTCAGCTTGAAGCCTTCCGCCTTCGCGTGAAAACGATCGTCCGGGCCAACGCCGATTCGCCTTCCGCCGAGATCATTCAGGCCCTCATTCTGGGAGATCGGCATGAAGTTCCCAAAGTGGTCCGGGATCAATTCAACCGGACCGGCGTCGCCCATATTCTGGCCATTTCAGGGTTTCATATCGGCATGATCGCCTGGATCTCGATTGTCCTGGTCCGCAGGATCCTGTGCGGATCGCAATACCTGCTTTCGAGATACGACATCCCGAAAATCTCAATGGTCCTCGCCTTCATTCCGGTTGCCGTCTTCGCCTTGATCGCAGGAATGGGCATATCGGTTATCCGGGCCACGATCATGGCCCTGGCCTTTGTCGTCGCCGTTTATCTCGGCCGGGAACGGGATCTCTACCATACCCTAGCGCTGGCGGCATTGCTGATTCTCGTTGTTGCTCCAACCTCTCTTCTGGACGTCTCCTTTCAGTTGTCCTTCTGCGCCGTCGCCGCCATTCTGTTCATCACGCCCAAACTGACGGCGCTGATTCCCAAACCGCCCGCGGAGGGCCCCTCCGCAGTGCGGCGATTTGTCCACCGGCGCCTCCATGATCTTGCCGTTTTCCTGATCGTTTCGTTCAGCGCCACGCTGGGCACGCTGCCGCTGGTCGCTCTTCATTTCAACAGGATCTCGCTGATCACGCTTCCGGCAAATCTGGTCGTCGTTCCGATCCTGGGCATGCTGGCCCTGCCGGTTTGCATGGCCGTCATTCCGGCGACCCTTCTTTCGACGACGCTTGCGGCCTGGCTGGTCAAAACGGCCGCGCTGCTGGTCGATATGGCCCTGTTCATGGTCGATATCTTCGCCTCCGTCACCTGGGCCGCCCACTACGTCGTCACGCCGGACCCACCCGAAATCATCGCCTACGGCCTGTTCCTGCTGATTCTGTTCACGCTTGTCGATCACCTCACCCAAAAACGTCAGGCGCCAACGCCGGGCAGCGAATCTCCGTCACGGCGCGGAAAGATCCTTGCGGGAACGCTGGTCGTTTTGCTTGTCAGCTTCTCCGGCTATCTGCTCCACGGGCATTTTGCCGACGCACGGGATCGGACCTTGCGCATGACGGCGATCGATGTGGGCCAGGGCGCTTCGACCTTGATCCGCTTCCCCGGCGGACGGAAAATGCTGATTGACGGAGGCGGTTTTTTCAATGACGATTTTGACGTGGGCCGATTTGTGGTGGCGCCCTACCTCTGGCAGCAGAAGATCAGCGGCATCGATATCGTCGTGCTGAGCCATGTCCATCCGGATCACCTCAACGGCTTGAAATTCATCCTGGAAAATTTTAATGTCGGAGAGGTCTGGTCCAACGGCCAGACCTCCGATACGGATTCCTTCCGGCTTTTCATGAAAATCGTGACGGAAAGGAATATTCCCCTGCGCCGGGTTTCGGCGTCGACGCCTTCGATCCGGATTGAGGGTGTTGACATCCGGATCATGAATCCCCTTGCGGGGGCCGATCGTTTCGAGGACTGGAACACTTATGAAGGCATCAATGATCATAGCCTCGTCGTGAAACTGACATACGGCGCCATCCGTGTCCTTTTGCCCGCCGATATATCCGAAAGGACGGAGGCGCGCCTTGTCCGCCAGGGCGTCCATGTCGTCAGCGATGTCCTGTTCGTACCCCATCACGGCAGCCTGACATCCAGTTCGGAGGCCTTCCTCGATGCTGTAAGGCCCCGCGTTGCCGTTGTCAGTTGCGGAAAGGGCAATATTTTCCGCTTTCCTCATGCCGATGTTCTGGAACGATACCGTCTCCGCAACGTCAGGGTGCTGAGAACAGACCTGAGCGGAGCCATTACGATGGCAACGGACGGGCGCGATCTCAACATCCGCACCTTCAGGCCGGGGCGACCCGATGCGGCCGCCGTGCTATCGGCGTCCCGGAACGACGGATAGCCCCCAGGGCGATATTTTGAAGAAGGCCATTATTTTTATTGCCTTTCAGGGGCGTCTGTGTTATCCAGCACGCCGCTTCGCCAGTGCGAAGCACCATTTTTTTAAGGACATTCAGGTATCATGACAGAAGCCATCACGGCCGTAAGGGGTTTCAAGGACATCCTCCCGGAAGAAGCGGGAAAATGGCGATTTGTAGAAAAGAAAGTCCATGAAATCTTTGGCGTTTTCGGTTATCGGGAAATCAGGATCCCCATTCTGGAAAAAACGGACCTTTTCCAGCGGGGCATCGGAGCGACCACGGATATCGTCGAGAAAGAAATGTATACCTTTTGCGACCGGGGCGAGGAATCTCTGACCCTCAGACCCGAGGCGACGGCGTCGGTCATCCGCGCTTATCTGGAACATCACCTGCACGCGGCCGATCCCGTAGCGCGTCTTTATACGATCGGCCCCATGTTCCGGCGGGAACGTCCCCAAAAAGGACGATTCCGGCAGTTCCATCAGATCGATGCGGAACTTTTGGGCCTCGATGATCCCCGAGCGGATGCGGAGATTATCCTGATGCTGATGCATTTTCTGAGGTCCGTCGGACTGGCGGCCCCCTCGCTTGAAATCAACACACTGGGCTGTCCCACCTGTCGTCCCGCTTTCAGGAAGGCCGTTACGGATTTTCTTCAAGGACACGAACATCCGCTGTGCATCGACTGCAGGCGGCGCATCAAAACCAACCCCCTGCGTGTCTTCGACTGCAAGAACGACAGCTGCCGAGAAGCGATCATGGGGGCGCCGCGGCTTATCGCCTACGCCTGCGCCGATTGCCGGGATCATTTTGACCGGGTCCAGTCCGCCTTGAATCGTTTCGAGCTCTCCTTCAAGGTGAATCCGTTGATGGTCCGCGGCCTCGACTACTATACCCGGACGGCCTTCGAAGTCACATCGGATTTTCTGGGCGCGCAGAACGCCGTCGTGGGCGGGGGGCGCTACGACGGCCTGGTTAAAGACCTCGGCGGGCCGGACATTCCCGGCATCGGCTTTGCGATCGGTTTTGAGCGCCTGATCGCCATGCTGCCGGCGGACGCGGTCACGTTGCAGGGGAATCCCGAACTTTTCATTGCCGCCCTGGGTCCGGAAGCTCAGGAGTATGCTTTTGCATTGTGCAACCGTCTGCGCATGAAGGGGATCTACGCAGAGATGGATTATTCGGGAAAAGGCCTGAAAAGTCAAATGAAGCGGGCCGATAAACTGCATTGCCGGCATGCGCTGATCCTGGGCGAGCGCGAACTATCGGAAGGAAATCTGCTTTTGAGAAACATGGCGACGGGGGAACAGCAGACGATCGGCCTCAGCGGGGTTGAAGAAGCCGTCGCAGACTCTATCAAAGTGAGGTAAGGCATTACGTGTCCCAATTTATTTCCATAAAGAAAAGAACCCACTATTGCGGCGCCTTGCGGGCCGCCGAAGCCGGCAAAACCATCGTTCTCATGGGCTGGGTGCAGCGTCGCCGCGATCATGGCGGCGTCATTTTTGTTGACTTGAGGGATCGCGAAGGTCTGATCCAGATCGTTTTCAATCCGGAAGTCAACCCGGCCATCCATCAGGAGGCGCACCGCATCCGCAGTGAATATGTCCTGGCCGTTCAGGGAAAAGTCAGGCTGCGTCCCGAGGGGATGGAGAACCCGGAGCTTCCAACCGGTGAGATCGAGGTCATGATTGACGACCTGGACATTCTGAATGAATCCAAAACGCCCCCTTTTGTCCTCGATACGACAGAGGAGATTTCGGAAACGGTCCGTTTGAAATACCGTTACCTGGATCTGAGGCGTCCGGAGATTCAGAAAAAGATCATCCTGCGCAGCCGGGCGGCGAAGGTGACGCGGGACTATTTTAACGATCAGGGGTTCATCGAAATCGAAACACCCTTTCTGACCAAAAGCACACCCGAAGGGGCGCGGGATTATCTGGTGCCGAGCCGGGTCAATCAGGGGATGTTCTATGCCCTGCCGCAATCCCCCCAGCTCTTCAAGCAACTCCTGATGATATCGGGCTTCGACCGCTATTATCAGATCGTCAAATGCTTTCGCGACGAGGACCTGCGGGCCGATCGCCAGCCGGAATTCACCCAGGTCGATCTTGAAATGTCCTTTATCGACGAAAACGACATTATCGCCGTCATGGAGGGGTATATGGCATGCCTCTTTGAAGCCTGCCTGGGCCTGAAGCTGGAAACCCCCTTCCCGAGGATCGCCTGGCGGGACGCCATGGACCGTTACGGCAAAGACAGCCCGGATACGCGCTTTGCCATGGAACTGAAGGACCTGACGGATATCCTGAAGGAATCCGATTTTACGCTCTTCCGGGAGGTTGCCGTCAGCGGCGGCGTCGTCAAGGCGATGAAAGTCGAAGACGCAAGAAAACTTTCACGCAAGGATCTCGACGGTTTAAAGGACTATGTGGCGGCTTATGGCGCCAGGGGACTCGCCTGGGCGCGCATCCATCCCGAAGGATGGACCTCACCCATCTTCAAATATCTGAAACCATTGGAAGTGCAGCAGATCAACGCCCGGATGGCGGTTCAGGAGGGGGATCTGGTCGTCTTTGTGGCCGACAAGCCGGGCATCGTCCTGGACGCTCTGGGGAACTTGAGGCTCCATTTGGCCAAACGGCTCAACCTCATCGACCCTGCGGTCCTGGCGTTTACCTGGGTGACGGAATTCCCCCTTATGCAATACAGCGATGCGGACAAACGCTTCGTTTCCATGCATCACCCCTTTACGTCGCCGGTGATGGAGGACCTTCCCCTGCTCGAAACCGAGCCCGGACGGGTCAGGGCCAGGGCCTACGATCTGGTCCTCAACGGCTCGGAAGTCGGCGGCGGCAGCATCCGGATTCACTCCCAGGCCGTGCAGGCCACGATCTTCAGGGCGCTGGGTCTGGATCAGGAAGAGGCGCGGACGAAGTTCGGCTTCCTGCTCGATGCCCTGGAATACGGAACGCCTCCGCACGGCGGCATCGCCTTTGGATTTGACCGGTTGATCATGCTGATGACCCAGGCGGATTCCATTCGCGACGTCATCGCCTTTCCAAAAACCCAGAAGGCCTCCTGTCTGTTGACGGACGCCCCTTCAAAGGTCGGCATTGAACAGTTGATGGAACTTTCATTGAAAGTGGTTCAATAGGCACGGCGCGCCAATCTGAAGGAATGAGGGCGCCTGGGCGTACATCGCAAGCCTGCCCCTGCGGAAGCGGGAGAAGGATGCAGCGCAGCGCCGCATCCGGACTCCTCGCGAGGGCGTCATTTTTTCATTGACAAGGCGGGATGATCACTATAATTATCGGCTGGCATGACCGCTTCATGACATGAGGCCTTTTCAAAACGGCTTCGCCGCGGTTCATTTTTTCCGCTGCAAGGATGGAAATGCGAAAAATCTGGCCGCATGCGAGCCCTTTTTAACCGGTTATGTCGAGTGCCCGGCGTACGCAAGAAGGGAAAAACGATGCAGGAAAACACGTGGTCTCCGGTTTCAATTTATAGGTTGATCATCATCGGATTTTTATTCCTCTTTATGGGATGCGTCCAGAAGCCGG
>Ga0351845_1137_pt1 | contig 24026 bp, 31 predicted proteins | sample TotcelHFGM3001M3_FD_206879 | JGI IMG/M metagenome (GOLD analysis project Ga0351845, IMG submission 206879) | Enriched cells from coal bed in the Powder River Basin, Montana, United States - Total cells FGM rep1 HSBNCT.FGM.300.1.M3 ...
GCCGCGAAACTGGTCGAAGCACTGAAGAAGAATGGTTGAGTCCCGGACAGGCAATGAAAGAGAAGAAGATAAAAAGCCTTGACTTTACCGAGTTCATGAGGATCTGCTCCGATGCAGACCTTCTGGACGCTGACACATCGAAGCGTCTCTGCGAGTTCGCCAGAGTGCTGGGGGGAGTGGGAAGCCTGCCTTACGTGGAACCAAAAACGCTGGAGGATTACGGAGACTACCAGGAGGTCCTTCAGGCGGCCTACCCGGATGAGATGACCTTCGCAAGCTTCGTTACAACCGATGACAATTTCTACCCGGTGGAGATAGCGAGAACGGTCGCCCTGGTGCCCAGGATATGGAAGAGCATCACTCCGGTGATGATACACGCTTCGTACGGCCTGGGAAAAACACATCTGCTCACGGCGATGGCCAAAGCCTCCAACACGAAGACGATGCTTATCAACACGGTTGACCTGCACATAGAGTTCCGGAACTGCAACAGCGCCCAGAGGGAACGCCAGCTCAGGGAGTGGCTCTCGGGCCATGAGCTTCTTCTCCTTGACGACATTCAGTTCTGTCAGGGCGACCTTGCCTTCCAGAGATTTTTGCTGTCTCTTCTGAACAGGATGCCCCGGGAAACCCACGGGCTGGTGACGGCTTCAGACGAAACCCTCTCGCAACTCGTGGGTCTCGACGAGTCGTTCTTCTCCCGGCTGACTTCGGGGCTTGTCATTGAGCTTCCGATGGTGGATCACGAGGGCAGGAAGAAGATCCTTGAGAACCTTTTCTCCCATTCCGGCATCCCTTTGCCGCCGGACGAGATAACCACTTACATAGCAAACACTTTCGATTCGAACATAAGGCAGCTTAAAGCGGCGGGCAGGATGGTGCTGGCAAAAATGCTTGGACCGAGCAAACTGGTCACCATCGACTCCATTTCCGACATGCTGGCCTCGCTTAAGAAGGGCGCGGCGCCCGGCAAGAAGGAGTTCAGGGCCTCAATGGCCGGGATCATCACCGACCACCGGGAGGCTCCGTCACCATTCATCGTTGTTGACATAGAGGGTGAGAGTACCCCTCAGAAAAAGCCGGCCACTCCACAGAAGCAGCAGAGGTTGGACACCAAGGTTGCCGACTCCAGGAAATACAGGGAGATGGTGGCCTCGGCGGAAACGGTTGACAGGCAGATCAGCACTCTCACCATGGCAATCAGCGACAGAATGGAGTTCTTGAGGACACAAAACGCCAGCGCAACTGAGATCGGGAAGCTCGAGAAAGCCCTTGAGCACCTTCTGAAGGGTGATCTCGAAGGGGCCATGCAAGCGCTGGCTTCAGGAAAAAGTGCAGGGAATGAACCTGTCTGATCGTTACTGTGGATGGGAGCAGGCAGGCCGGAACTATCACCTGCCGGATGATGAGTCAGCATCTTTTTCCGGCAGTGAGAAGCATTTGAACTTCCGTGTCTGGAGACCACCAAAATTGCTCTGACACGTTGAAGTCCCCGTGAAATGATGGTTGCTGGGTCCAGCATGGCGAGATGCCCGGTGCTGGAATGGCATGAGCCTCACTTCAGCCGTGTTGGGCGGCCTGGCAGATCAAGCATTCGTCCCCGGAGAAGAGTGAATGAAGACGGCAGAGTTCGTAAGAGAACGGCAACAACAAAACAGAAAGGAATCTGGCATGCCGGAAGACGCAACGAAGAAAATGATGTACAGGTGGCTGACCGGGTCAGTCTACGCGGCCATCAAGCTGGTCGGAAACAGGACCATGAAGGTTTTCACCAGGGGAATGAGCATGGTCTTCGTGAACACCGTGAACCGCGAGTATGGGGAACCACTCACGGATGGAATGGCGGTTGGGGACGTAGTTGACGGATACAAGGACCTCGAGGTTCTATCCGCACAAACGGAGAACGGTTCGATAGAGAAGGACATCACAGAGAGTGAGATCAGACTGGTCTTCAAGGGATGCGTGTACGCAGGTCTCTGCAACGAACTCCTGCCCTCGCTGACAGGAACCGGAGAGTTCACCGAGAAGACAATACCCTGCCTCAGGTGCAGCAATTACTCAGCTGCCCTGGCTCTTTTCAACAAGTCCCGCTGGCCCTATCAACTGGTCCAGTACGCACCCGGCGCAAGATGCACCGGTGTTCTCAAGAAGCTGTAGTTAACCCGGGAGGTTGGTCCAAGTGTCTCACGACAACATTGTGAAAGCCTATCTCGACACCATGGGTTTCGACCCTGACAAGTCCGTCCTGACCATCGGCGGATCGAATGTGGCTTTCCACTGCGACAAGTTCAATACCAGAATACTCAAGAACATTGAGGACGTGATGGGTTACGAGGAGGGTTCAGCGCTTCTCAAGGGCTGGGCCATGCAGACATCCTTCAGGGAACTGAGGAAGTTCCTGGTTGAAGGTCCCGGCGCCGGCATCTTCTCCGCTCTGGATCCGAGGGGAAGAATGGAGGCGCAGTTCGAGATGTTCAAGGTGCTGGCATACGGTGCCGTGGAGATCAGCAGTATCTCCGAGAGCGGTGGAACCTTCCGTTCCGGGTCATCATACCTTGCCGAAGGCTGGCTTGAGAACAAGAGCGCCTGGGGATGGGAACTCCGCCATGGTCCGGCATGTCATGACATGTGCGGCCACATTGCTGCGGCCATGTGTCTCGCTTACGGAAAACCCGAGGGTTCGTACAAGGTCAGTGAGACCAGCTGCCGGACCGTCGGAGCCGAAGAGTGCGTCTTCGAAGCAGAGGGAGCATAGCGATGGCTGTTGATGAGAAGGTCATACAGAACGGCATACTTGGCATGGGTCTCAGGGGTGACCCGAAAACCGGCATCCTCAGGGGGTTCGGCGTCATTCTCGCCATCAACAGCGTGGATTACCTGGTCGAGAGGGAGCTGGATTTCATAAAGGCTTTCCCGGAAGCGGAAAGAATGGCGGAGAATGCCCTTGTAGACGCCGCTCAATGGTGCGCCAACGCAACTTTCGGCGGAATGATGAAGTCACCGGAGTGGGCCGGTCTGATCGCTCCTATGGTGTCTTCAAAGAGGGACACCATCGAAGCCCTGCACGCAGTACAGAATACGCTGGGCTGGGGCAGGGTGATCGGATACGAGCTCGACGAAAAGGCCATGACCTACACCATGAGGGTGAAGCACTCCTACTACATCGAGCCCTATCTGGGAAGGCACGGCAAATCAGAGAGACCCCGCTGCTACATGTGGCTTGGCGTTGCGGCAGGGAACATGGACCTTGTCTTCGGTACCAAGGTCCATAGCTTCGAGGGCCAGGAAGTGAAATGCCAGACGATGGGTGACGACGTCTGCGAGTTCAGAGTGAAGCAGAAGAGATCCCTGTTCGACCTCATGTAGGATGTTTGCGGTCAGTCCCGGTCCCCATGGGCCGGGACTGACCCGAGGAAGCAATGACACAGAACGCCGACACTTTCCGGGACTGTTTCCCCTCATTGAAGAGCGGGGACGTGTATCTGGACAGCGCAGCAAAAACCCTTACCTGCAGATCCGCGCTGGACTCAATGGGTATGTATTACTCATTGCTCGATGTTAATGTCGACCGTGGGATTTACAGGCGTTCCATCAACGCTGCCATCTGCATTGACGAAGCCAGGTCAGAAGTCGCCGCCATGATCCGGGTATCTCCGGAGCAGCTGGTTTTCCTTCCATCAACCACCTGGGCGATCAACACAGTGGCGAACGGCATTCCGTGGCGGAACGGCGACCGCATTGTGACAACGGCGCTTGAGCACCACTCCAACTTCCTTCCCTGGATAAACCTGAGAAGGCGCGGTGCAGTTGTGGATGTTATCCGGCCTGACTCCAGTGGCTTTATTGATCCGGCCGAGCTTGCCGTGATGGCCCGGGGAGCAAGACTGGTGGCGTTCACCCACGCATCCAACGCCATCGGCACGCTTCAGAACATCAGGGCGCTGACCCGGGAGGCCAGGAACGCAGGAGCGCTTGTCCTGATTGACGGCGCGCAGGGAGCCTCACATGAGAGTGCCGATATCGGAGACATCGATCCCGATGCCTACGCATTCTCAGGGCACAAGTGCTTCGGTCCGGCTGGTATCGGGGCCCTTTACCTCTCCGGGAGGATGCTGGAGGTACTCGAACCCATGGTGCTCGGGGGAGGCTCCGCGGACGATTCGTCTCCCGATGGGTTCACCCTGAGGAAGGATCCACCCTGGGCCAGGTTTGAACCGGGAACCCCCAACATCCCGGGAATGATCGGATTCGGAGCTGCCGCCTCGTTCAGGCAGTCATTGGACTGGCGAAAACTCACCGAAGAAACCGGCCTTTTGCTCGCGGGTATGCTTGAAGGGCTTGGCTCGATCACCTCGGTTGAGGTGTTCGGCCCGCGCAAGGCTGCCGGAAAGACCCCTGTCGTCTCCTTCCGTGTTGAAGGGTACACCCCTCACCAGGTCGGAAGCATTCTCTGCCAGAACCACGGCATCATGGTCAGGTCGGGCCATCACTGCGCTCCCACCCTTTGGCGGGACATCTACGGCAGGCCAGAGGGAGCGGTCAGGGCGTCACTGCATGCCTACAGCACGCAGGATGATGTGAACCGGCTTCTGCTAGCCCTGGAAAGCCTGGGAAGCACGCGATGACAAACGGTTCAGAGAAATCGGGCGCCGGTGGCGGGTTCGTTGTGCTGGAACTCTGTTCATACGGCGATTCCGGTGATTTCCAGGTGCTTCCGAGAAAAGTGATCGAAGTTCGGCTTGAAGACAGTGTCAAATGGTTGACGGGCCTTGGAGGCAGGGCCGCCGTCATCGACGGAGTTCTGCTGGCCGAGATGGGTGGCGCGCAGATCTCGTTGTACGCTGATGGAAGGGCTGTTCTTGAGCGCGTATCCCCATGCTCGAGACAGGCTGCTTTGGAGCTTTACCACAATCTGATGCAAACGGAGACCGATTCCGGAACAGCACCGATGTCTCCGGGCAAAACTGGCGATTAAAACCGGCACACCCATTCCGGGGAGTGCACAAACAAAGGGAGTCAACTGTCATGACGGGATTGAAGGAGATACTTGGCCAGCTTGTTGAGGTTGCGGGTGTGAACGTTGCGGTTTGCGTAGGTCGTGACGGATTCGTTATCGACGCTGCCTCCACCCAGAGCGCGGACACCGACGCCATAGGCGCGATGGTCTCAACGGGCATGGGCTCCGCCGAGAGCGTTGGCCGCGAGCTCGGGCTTGCCGCGATGGACCAGGCCATGATGGAGTACCAGGGCGGCATAGTGATGATGACAGCGCTCGGCCGTGAGGCCCTTCTTGCGGTTGTGGCCGGCAAGGACGCCAACCTTGGCAACGTGAGGCTTCAGGTCCGCCGCAGGGTTCCGGAGCTCGAGAAGGCACTTGGATAGTTCAGAGGCTTTTCCTGGAGGGAGCGGCCCTTGACGGTACAGAGTTTCACCCACGGTGAAGAGGTTGGCAGGGTCCTCGAGGGGCTGGTGCTGGAAACGCAGTCGGTGACTGCGCTTCTCATAAGCCGCGAGGGCATTTGCCTGAGCAAGGCGGGCCTCACCGAGAGCCTGAACTCAACGGCGCTTGCGGCGCTTGTTGCCGGGATGTTCGCAGCCACGCGGGAGGTGGCGAACATAGTCGGGGAGGAGCACTTCTCCATCCTTCTCCAGCAGGGGGAGAAGCGGAACATCCACATATCGCTTATCGGCGAACGTTCGATGCTTGTGGTGGTATTCGAGGACAACAGCAGGATCGGTCTGGTCCGCATGGCAACCCGCCGTTCCGCAACGGCACTTTACGCAATTCTCAACAAGAAACCCGACGATTCGGCGGTGATGGCCCGCGAAAGCCTTTCGATGCCCGCATTCAGGGAGTACGCCATGAACCTCGTCGACCAGATCTTCAGCGTGGGCGGAGACGGTGATGCCCCATCTTGACCTTGACCAGAGGCTGGTCACGTTCAAGATAGTCTACAGCGGACCCGGCTTCAGCGGTAAAACGACCAACCTGAGGTTCGTACACAGGGCACTGGCGGAGAAGTACCGTGGCGAGATGCTCGAACTTGACACTGACGAGGAGCGAACCCTTTTCTTCGATTTCTTCCCTGTCTTCCTCGGCGACATTGACGGCTTCTCGCTGCGGTTCCACCTTTACACGATACCGGGCCAGGTATACTACGAAGCAAGCCGCAGGATCATCCTGCAGGGAGCCGACGGGGTGGTCTTCGTTGCCGACTCCACCGAAGAAAGGCTTGAAGAGAACATCGAAAGCTTTCTAATGATGCAGCAGAACCTGAAGGACGAGAATGAAGACGTAAGCCAGTTCCCCCTGGTGCTTCAGTACAACAAGAGGGATGTTGAGCCCAGGCTTGAGGTGGGATGCATGGAGAGGCATCTGAAGATCGGTCGTGAGATACCGGTCACTGAATCGATAGCCACCACGGGCCAGGGCGTGATGAACACCCTGAATCTGGTAAGCAAGGAGGTCATCAGGCGCTTCAGGGTGTAGCGGAAAAAGGAGAGTGATGATTCACGGAACTCCCGGATCTGCCGAAACACCACGAGTACTTGCAGGTGAACATGCATCCCCCGATGACGCTGTCGGGGTGAAGGAATCTGGAATCCATGGGCAGGCTGAACAGGCCTGCCCTTTCTATATGCGTTTTCGAGTTAGTGTTCACGAAGAAAAGGAGGTCGCACATGCAAGCGGAACTTGACAAGCTTCACGGGGTCGCGTTTCTCCTTGGTTCACTGGCGCACGCCTCCGAGAAGAACCTGGGCCAGAGCAGCCTCTCCATATGCATGCTGGCCGGCAAGAAATTCGGCCGGGAGGCGGTGGAGGACACCGAGCAGACCCAGGACCCCGTCATGGCGGTCGAGATCCTGCGGGTGGCTCTGGAGAAGCAGGGTATCCACTGGGATTTCGAACCCTTCAAGGGGGAGGATGAATCCCCCCTCAAGGAGCGCGACGGCAAGATGGTCATGAGGCTTGTCTTCAGGACCTGCATGGTGAGGAACGCCCTCTTCCGTTACGCGCACCCGCAGAAACAGTCCCTGTGCTACATGGCCCACGGCGTTTTCGCCGGAGCCATGGAAAAGGTGATGCCCGGGAAGACGGTCCATCTGGAGATCCTTCATGCCGGACCCAACGCCTGTCTCAAGGAGATGATTCTGGAGGACGAGAAATGAAGGCAAGGATTTCCACGGAATGGCTTTCGGGGTGCTCCGGTTGTCATGTGGCCATGGTGGACCTTCACGAGAAGCTCGTGAACCTGGTGGAAGAAGTGGAGTTCGTGAGGATCCCGGTATTGATGGATGAAAAGGGCTACCCCAAGGCCGACATCGGCATCGTTGAAGGCGCGGTTCGCAGCAGTCACGACAGGGAGGCCCTTCTCAAGATGCGCGGAAGCGTGAGGACGCTGATAGCCTTCGGTACATGCGCTTCCTACGGAGGGCCGTCGGGGATCGGCTGGCTTCACGGGAAGAAAAGCATTCTCGACAAGGTGTACGGCGGGAATCCCTCCACAGGCTCAAAGGAGAAGGCGCCAAAGGGCGTACCCGAGCTTGAGGAAAGTGTGGTTCCCATAGACGAGGTTGTGAAGGTGGACTTCCAGCTTCCGGGCTGCCCACCCCACCCCTACCACATCGCACTGGCGATCCGAACTCTTCTCGGAGCCCCGGGACCGGCGCTGGATGCAAGACCGGTCTGTTCCCAGTGCAACCGCAAAATGGAGAAGCGGACGGGAGTAACCCTGATGAAGGGCGCCGTCACCGCCTCTGAGAAGGATGTCTGTTTCCTGAGCCAGGGTGTGGTCTGTCTTGGGTCCGTCACGCTCAACCGCTGCCAGGCTCAGTGCCCGAACAGGGGTGTCGCCTGCGCCGGCTGCGCGGGACCCTCACCTGCCATAATTATGGAACCCCAGCTGGACATCAGGACGATGGTGGCAAGGCGAATGGGGCTTCTGACAGGGATTCCCGAGGAAGAGATACAGAAGTACATCGAGGAAGAAGCCAAGACCTTCTATTCCTACGCGCTTTCATCGCCGGTGATATACAGGAAGCCGACGGTCGAGATCAGGGAGTGGACCAGCGTTCCGTCCTCCGGCGCAAGGGAGGGTAACTGACATGAAGAGCATGGTTATAAACCCGGTTACAAGGATCGAGGGACACGCAACGATAACCCTCGACATAGACGACGGGGGCAAGGTCAGCCGCGGCCACCTGAAGGTCCTGGAGATCAGGGGATTCGAGAAGTTGCTTGAGGGCATGGAGCTGATGAAGATGCCCCTGATAACAGGGAGGATCTGCGGTGTCTGCCCGGCGGCGCACCACCTTGCTTCGGTAACAGCCATAGAGAACGGGCTGAAAGTGAAGGTCCCCGAAGCAGCGGCCATGCTTCGTGAGCTGATGTACGCCGGCCACATCCTTCACTCACATGCCCTGAGCACGTTCGTGCTCTCCGGACCGGACATCATGGAGGGGCTGGACGCCCTGCCACAGGACAGGAATGTCTTCAGTTTGCTCCGCCTGCAGCCCGAGCTGATTCGCAAGGTCCTCAGACTTCGAAGCATAGGTCAAAAGATCGTCGAGATCGTCGGGGGAAGGGGTGTACACCCCGTTACGTTCATTCCTGGAGGCATAGCTTCCGCGCCGTCACCCGAGGAGATGTCTTCGATGGCCTCATGGGGAACCGAAGCCCTTGAACTTGTGGACGAGCTCTCGGGGGTGCTGTTCGGAAGGCTCTCCACCATGGCCGACATAAGGGAAGCCATCGAGATGCCCTTCAAATCGGTGGCCCTCTCCAACGGGGGAAAAGTGGCGTTCAGCAACTCCCCCTGTGTGGTAATGGACGGAACCGGAAAAGCCGAGGCCACATTCACCGCCGAAACGTACGCGGAGCACCTTGCGGAACACACGATGGACGGCTCTTACATGAAGTCGGTCAGGCTCTTGGACGGTGATGATGTGTTCTTCGTGGGTCCCCTGGCAAGACTGAACGTAAACAGTGCTTTCACAACCCCGAAAGCCTCCCAGCTCCTTGCCGGCTACCGTGACAGGGGCTTTCCCAGAACCTCCGCGCTTGACAGCATAGAGGCTAGGCTGGTGGAAATGGTGCACTGCGCCGAGATCATCCAGGTCATCGCCGCACAGCCCTTGAAAGGTGATCTTTCGGTTCCGGTCAAGCCCGTCGCTGGAAGGTTCGTTGGAATGGTCGAGGCTCCGAGGGGCATTCTGATCCATGACTTCCAGGGCGACGAGAAGGGAAGGGTTACCGCGGCCAACCTCATAGTGGCCACCCAGGCCAACTACGAGGCCATAGACCACTGCATCACGGCAATGGCCACGATGAACATCGACCAGGGCGACGACAACCTTCTGCTGAACGGAATGGAGTTCGCCCTCAGGTGTTTCGACCCCTGTCTGGCCTGTGCGACCCATGCGGCCGGAAGCATGCCCATGCAGGTCCAGATCAGGCGGGATGGACAAATTCTTCGCACCCTGGGCAGGAGGATGGAGCAATGATCGAGATCAAGGTGGACCAGGACGCCTGTGTCGGGTGCACGCTGTGCGTGGACCTGTGCCCAACGGATGTGTTCGAGTTCGACACCGCCAATTCCGTTCCCGTGGTTAAGAAGCCCGGGGAGTGTTTCGGATGTCTGTCATGCTCCGAGATATGCCCTTCGGACGCGATTACACACTCGGGAAACCTTCGTTCCGAGGACCATTACCACGACGAGTACAACCTCAGGCTTGCATCGCTTCTTGCGCCGGGGATCGAGTTGCCCAAGGCCGCCGGTGACAAGGAAAGCGAGAAGAGGGCCATGGATGACCTGGGCGTAAGGCTTCTGGCCGTGGCTGCGGTTTTCAGACAGACACTCGGGGGAAGTCTTCCCGCCGTGGGCACAATGGCCGGAAGAACGCTTGCCACGCAGCTTCCCCGCTACCAGGTCCCCAAGACGTTCCAGGACGTTCTGGACCTTGCCGTTGCCCAGTTCAGCCCCACCTGGGAACTGAAACCGGCGATGGAGGGGGATGAGAACCTCACGGTGGACGTTGGTGAATGTTACATACGTGAACTGTGCAAGGCGAAGGGGCTGGAACTCGGCGGCGATCTCTGCGTGCTGTTCTACAACTACCTTGCGGGATACATCGGCAGGATGTCCGACTCCAGGCTGAAACTGGTTGAATCCGCACCGGGTGACAAGGCATGCCGGTACAGGGTGCAGGTGATACACAGAAGTTGAACCTGAACCAGAACCTTGTCTTCGTGGGGATAGGAAACACACTGGCCGGCGACGACGGGGTCGGGCCGGTGATGCTCGGGATGCTTCAGGAGGCTCTGGAGGGGGTTGCGGGGATTTCCTTCCATCTCGTTGCAGGAGACCTTTACGCCCTGTGGGACCTGCTGCCAGAAACCCGCGCGATGGTGATACTCGACGCGGTGACAGGCAATGAACCCGGCACGGTGTACGCTGATCAGCCCATGCCCAGGGGCTTCACGCCTTCGTTCCACCAGACCGACGCGGCAACCGTCATGAAGAAACTGGAACGGCTCTATCAGGGCAACTTTCCACAATGGACGGTATGGGGGGTCTCGATTAGCATCCCCGACACCCTGGGGGAAGGGCTGAGCCCTCCGGTGCGGGCCGGGGCAGACGAAGCGGTCTGGGAAATACTTGACGCCCTTGCGGGTGATGGCCTTAAGGTGGGAGACGACAGGTTCGTGCTGACCGACGGGGGCGCGAGGATCGTATCGCACATTCCTGAGAACCCTGACCCGCACCCATGAAAGTGTTTCAGCTCGACCGACTGCGTGGAGTTGAATCCCCCAGCTTTACATACCCCGCCCCCGGGTATATTTTCATTCGTTGATTGCTCTTCCGAGTCCGCCCCGTGGCAGCCCGATGCAGGCTATTGCGGAAAGGGTCTGATGGGCGAGGAAAACCAGCCGGTCGACAATCCCAATTTCTGGGCAGGGTTCAGGAGTCCTCGGCACAGCTGGCGCAGGGACGCCCTGGTTGTAGGACTGACGCTGGTATTCATGGCCCTCAGCCTTCTCTTCCATTTCCGTCTGAAGATCAATGTGGCCTACTCCCACTTTGCCTACGTTCCCATCTTTCTCTCCAGCATCTGGTGGGGACGGAAGGCGGTCATTGTTCCAGTTTTCCTCGGAGCCTGGATTATCGCTCTGGAGCTCCTGGACAATGTCACCCTCCCGATATGGCCGGGGCTGGCCAGGGTGGGGGTGTTCCTGGCGTTGGGTTTCCTGGTGGGGGAACTGAACCATCGCAGACGCATCGCGCAGCAGGAATTGCGTGCGGCAAACGTCAAGCTCAAAAGGCTTTCCAAGCTGCACCGGGATTTCCTGCACATAGCCATACATGATCTCCGTTCCCCAGTGGGGGCGGCCTCGGCGCTCCTGACAGGGTTGTCCACCCTCGCAGGCGATCGAATGGCGCCCCGGGAGAAACACCTTCTTGTAAGGGCTCAGGCCAGGATGCAAGAAGTAATCTCGTTTCTTCGTGACTTTCAGCTTCTCTCATCCTTCGATTCATCGCAACTGCGCAACCAGGCGGTGCGGGTTGACGTGGGGAAGCTGGTGAGGCAGGTGGTGGTGGAGAACCAGGGCTTGATCTCGGGGAACAAGCATACGGCGGTTCTAGAGATATCCGATACTGCCAGCCCGGTGGCGGCGATACCGATCCTGGTCAAGGAGGTCATAGCGAACTACCTCACAAATGCCATCAAGTACACTCCGCAAGGTGGCCGGATAACTCTGCGGTGCATCGACCTCGGGGGCAGAGTGCGGGTGGAGGTGGAGGACACGGGTATCGGGATCGATCAGGAGGATCAGAAGAAACTGTTCCAGGAGTTCTCGAGGATCCGCAGGGAACCCCGGGAGGGGGAGATAAAGATCCCCGGCATAGGTCTGGGTCTTTCCATAGCAAAGAGAATAATCGAGATGCACGGGGGAATGGTTTCCCTGGAAAGTGAACCAGGCAGGGGCAGCGTGTTCTCCTTCGAGATTCCGGCCTGTGAACCGGGAGATGACCCGGTTCTCCTGCCTGAGATGAGTGAGTGATCAGCGTGGAGCCCGGCGTTTCCCGCCGCACTCCTCCCGTCCGAACTCCTGAATGCGTCTGAGGTAGCCCGCCACCTCGTCCGCCTCGGCCTGATTGAGCCGGTTCAGGGCGAATCCAGCGTGGACAATGACGTACTCGCCGGGGCTTGCGTCGGGAACCCCCGCCAGGCAAACCTCCCGAACCGCTCCTCCGAAGCTGACCCTGGCCCTGCGGGTCAGGGGTTCTTCCCCCCAGACCTCCAGAACCTCACCGGGAACGCCGAGACACATCTCTACTCCAATCCGCTGCTTTCATGGTGATTATACCCACTGCGGCCGTTGGGGACATCAGGGGACTGGATCAATTAAGAATTCCTCGAAAACTGTCAACAGCACCTCGAGGCTTCCCTCAACCTCGCGGGAAAGACCTTGTCCGAATGCGGTTGAAGCGGGCTGCACCGCCAGCATGAGTATCCGCGCGCCACAGAGATCCTCAAGTTGCCGCATGAAAAGGGCGGGAGACATTGTATGAGTGGAAAAACCTCCGACCTGGTCAATCTCATCCCTGCCAAGAAGCGCCAACTCGCCAGGGCTCGCGCCCATGTCCGCCGCGTCGGCAACAAGTACCAGCTTCGGCTTCATCCTGACTACGGCCCCAAGATAGTTCTCGGGGGTTGTTCCCGCGTCAATGGCATGAATGGAGGTGCCCCTGATCCTGAAAACCAACTCCGGGCCGAACCCGTCGTCACCCCTCAACGGGTTCCCGATGCCGAGGATCAGGGGCATGTCCTGAAGACAGACCCTCAGGCTACTGGTGAACTCATTCGTTGTAACGGGTGGTCTCCCGGCGGCACTTAACGCAGAGGATCTTCACTCTGTCGGAACGGCCTCGATCCCTGAGAACGGGAACGATATTGTCGTCCGCAACGCCCAGTTCCTTAAAACGGGCCAGGTAGATCGTGGGATTGGAGAATGCCATTTCGTCAAGTCTGTCCGCAAGCCAAGCCAGATGATGCTTTGTGGCAATAATGGTCCCGCAGACCTCGCAGAGCTGCAGGTCCAGCTCGATGCTCTCGAGGGCCTTGGTTCTGTCGAAGTATGAGAGCTCCCATTCGTTGCCGAGTTCAATACCCTCGTGGTCAGCGATGCACGCCGCCTGGCACTGGCTGCAGAATATGCACGTGTCGGTGTAGTGGATCATCCTGCGTTTTGCGGCATCGGGTGGATCAGTTGTGTCCTCATGGGCGATTGCCCCCGCGGGGCATGCTTCCTCGCAGGCCAGGCACCCCAGACACTTCTCCGGGTTGAAAACGGGCTGTCCGCGAAAGTTCTCGTGCGGAACGTGGGACTTTCCTGGAAAATCTGAGGTGTAAGGCTTCGTGAACAGGGCTTTCACCGCTTCACCGAGCTCCCTAAGCTTGGGATATCTCACTGCTGCGCCTCCTTGTCCCGTTCTTCCAGGGCATCGCAGGCGCTGCCCTTCCAGAGCTTGATCCCCGCCTTGTGGGCTCCCCGGGAAATGGCATGTGCTGACACCGGGGAGGTAAGAACCAGGAAGAACACTGCCAGAAGGGCCTTGAAACCAGTGGATGTGAACCCCGTGATGAAAAAGGTTCCGATAAGGATACTGCAGGTTCCCAGGGTGACGCATTTGGTTGAAGCTTGCAACCTGTTGTACACATCGGGCAGGCGGATGAGCCCCAGACAACCAAGGACATCAAAAATGAGGCCGGCGGCTATCATCACAAGGCCAATCGTATCAGTCATCGAAGGTTCTCCCTTCCATGAACTTGGCAAGTGCAAGGGTGCCTATGAAGCTTTGAAGGCCCCAGGCTATTCCGATGTCAAGATACCATGACCGTTCGGTAGCCAGGGCGAGGATCGCACATAGACCCACTACCAGAATCCCCAGGATGTCCACTCCCACTATCCTGTCCGCGGGGGTGGGTCCTTTCAGGATCCTGAAAAGCACCATGAGGGCGCTTAGGATAACAATGTAAAGGGCCCTGGCGAAAAAGCCGGAGTTCTCCCTGCCCGGCGGAAGAAACGCCCCGTCGGTGGCGTAGAGCATGACAACAAGAAGAATCCCCAGCAGAACCAACGCCCCGAGTATCCATCTGACAGTCTTCATGGCACGACCTCTTCGAATATCCTTCTGAGTATCGGCTCGAATCTTCCTCCGATGGCTCTGCTGACTGAATCGATATCTCTTCCCCGCACGCATATCCAGTGTATGTAGAGGATCCCCTGTTCCTTGTCCACATCCACCGTAAGGGTTCCGGGAGTCAGAGTGATCGAGTTGGCCAGGAAGGTGAGGCCCATGTCGGACTTAAGTCCGGTTTTCAGTTTCACTATCCCGGGGTTGATGGGCAGACCGGGGTGAAGCACCCGGTAGGCAACATCGAAGTTGGCCTTGATCAGCTCCCATGTGAAGACCGGCACGTAGTGGAAGATGAACGTGAGAATCCTCATGGGATGGCGCAACATATGGTGCCTGGTGATGAACATCCGCCCCATGACTGCCGCCGCCAGAAAAGAGGCTGCAGCCCCCGCGACAAGCTGGAGTGCCGTTGGGGGCCAGGACAGAAGGCACCATACAACAAAGGCCGCCAGAAACATCAGAGCACGGCTTTTCACAGGCGAACCACCTCCCCGAGGGTGAGGATACCATGGTCGAGAACCCTTACCGCAGGGGCAAGAACCATCTCCTTCACTTCCGGAACAAGCATGAGACCGCCCACTATGCAGAGCAGCGCCAGAACAGCCATGCCGAACCTCATGGGCCAGGGAACCTCCCGAACGTTCTCGAAGCCCTTCCCGAGTTTTCCCAGGAAAGCGAATCTGGTAACCTTGAGGAAGGAGGCCAGGGTCAAAATGCTCACAAGGACAGCCCAGGCCCCGTAGAACCACCTTCCCTGCTCAACGCAGGCCATGATGATGATGAGCTTGCTCCAGAACCCTGAGAAGGGCGGAACACCGGAAATGGACATGGACGCTGAAAGGGTGGTCCAGGAGGTGGTGGGCATTCTGCCGGACAAACCCCCCATCTCCTTCAGGTTCCTTGTGCCCGTTGCCTGTTCCAGGGCGCCGGAGTTCAGGAAAAGAAGGCTCTTGAAGATGGAATGGTTGAACAGGTGAAAAAGCCCTCCGAGGATCCCGAGCGGAGAACCAAGGCCGAACCCGAGGATCATGTAGCCGACTTGGCTCACCGAATGGTAGGCGAGCAGCCTCTTCATGTCCCACTGTCTGAGGGCCAGGATGACACCGATCCCCATCGAGAAGGCACCAAGCACAAGGAGAAGGTTTAACAGCTCCGGACTTGCGCCGTACACATTGAATACGAGCCTGGCGATGGTATAGACACCGAGGGATTTGATAAGGACCCCGGAGAGCATGGCAGAGATGGGCGCGGGAGCAGACGGGTGTGCGTCGGGCAGCCATGAGTGGAACGGTACGATGGCGGCTTTGAGGGCGAATCCGCTGAGAAGCAGCACCAGCGCGGCGACCGTGATCGGCGCACCCCCCAGTTCACCAAGACGCTCCGCCATATGGGCCATGTTGAGGGTGCCTGTGTAGCCGTAGAGGAACGCGATGCCCAGAAGAAGCAGGAGTGAACCCAGACTTCCCATGACCGCGTACTTGAAAGCGGCCTCGAGCTCGTGCTTCCCGGTTCCGAAGGCCACAAGGGCGTAACTGGCCAGGGACGCCACCTCAAGGAAAACAAACAGGTTGAAGAGGTCGCCGGTGATGACAACACCGTTCATTCCAGCCAGCATCAGCAGGAACAGTGTGTGGAACTGCCAGCGCCCGGAGTAGGCGTTCATGTAGCTCAGGGAGTAGATCATGACCAGGAAGGCGACCAGGCTGACAACCAGCAGCATCAGCGACGCCAGGCCGTCCATCACTAGAAGGATACCCAGGGGGGCCGGCCAGCCACCGACTGCGTGGGTGGAAGGGGGAGAGACAACCGCGTAGATGGAAAAGGCCAGAACAAGGGCTGCGATCAGTGTACCGATAATGTCCGCCAAAGCGCCCGACTTCCGGGCCGCAAGGGCACAGACGAATGCTCCCGCAAGTGGAACCGCAACCAGCAGAGGAATGTATTCGCCGGCCATCATCCCCTCAACTCCCTTACACGGGTGATGTCATAAGTACCGTAACGCTCGTGCAGCCTCATGGCAATTGCCACCAGGAAAGCGGTGGTGGCCAGACCGATCACGATGGAAGTGAGCACAAGGGCCTGGGGCAGCGGATCCACCATTACCTGTTCCAGGGCGCCCGGTTGAAGGATCGGCGCCTCCCCGCCCTTCTTCCAGCAAAGGAGGATCAGGAAGAGATTGACCGCATACTCGGCAATGACGATTCCCATGATTATCCTGATCAGGTTCTTCTTGCTCAGGATGGCGTAGACCCCAACGCTGAAAAACAGGATGCAGAGCACATAAGGGAGCCAGGAGTGTATCATTTCCCCTCCCTTTCGCTTCCCCGGAAGGCAACGAGGGCCAGGAATATCCCGAAGATCCCTGCCCCCACTTTGATGCAGATCGCAATGTTCGACAGCGGGATGGCGCCCCCGCTGACCAGGCTGAACAACCTGCCCTGGGGCAGGAAGTTATTGAAGAATCCGGCGTCGACGAAACCCAGCAGGGCAATCCCCAGGAACAGAACGGCCCCGATGCTTTCAAGAGCTGTTACCGCGTCTTTCCTGATGATCTCGAATGCCTTTTTGCTTCCGAAGGCAAGAAAGAGGTTGATGAAGCTGAGGGCTACTATCACTCCGCCGGCGAAACCGCCTCCGGGGCTGAGGTGCCCGTTCAGGACGATGTAGATGCCGAAAAGGAAAATGAGCCCCACCGTGAGCCTGGTCACTGTTTTAACAACCAGGGTCATGCCGGCTTCCCCGTCATTTCTCGCCATGGTCCTTCACCCCCTTGCGGCGCATCACGGTTAGAACACCCACCACCGCCGCGAAAAGCACGGTGGCTTCACCAAGGGTGTCGTACGCCCGGTAGTCAAGTATGATCGCCGCCACGATGTTGGCTGCTCCGGTGTCCGCGGCGGAGTTAACAACGTACCGCTGGGACACAAGCATCAGTGGCTCGCCGAAGGCTGGAAGGCTCTTGAAGGCAACGATCCCGACCCAAACGACAAGGACCGCGAACAGGGCGCCCATCAACGATCCCAGGGGTCTGGAACCCAGCCAGTCCCCTGAATCCTCCAATGTCAGGGTCGCCCTTATCAGGATGATCACCGCCACTATCTCCACCACAAGCTGGGTAAGGGCGATGTCAGGGGCCTTCAGCAGAAGAAAGATGATGGATAGCCCGAGCCCGACAACTCCCACAGTGATCACCGCGGAAAGCAGGTTCTTCATCTCCACTGCGGCCAGGGCTCCCGCGATCATCAGGGCCATAAGGATGTAAAGTTCCATCATTTCGTCATCCAATCAGCGCGAGATAGAGAGCCACCGCTCCCGCAAGGCACCAGAGCACGTACCTCCCGAGCAGCCCGTTGTGAAGCCCCGACAGGATGCCTCCCACGAAATCGGCGAACCTGAGCCCCACCACGTAACAGTCGAAGTGCTTCTTTTCGGCCCAGTCGAAAAGTGCTCCGAGAGGCTTCACGTCTTTAACGGTGGTGTAGAAATCAACCCCGGACACCCTCATGGACGGCATGGCATCGAGTTTCTCGCCTCCGATGAAGGGAGCGACTGACCTGGTTTTCCCGGCGCTGCCCAGGAGATACACTTCAATTCCCAGGAACAACCCGGCAAGGATGAGTATCGTTGCCGACCCGGAACTCCACAGTCCCGGGAAGACGGGCTCCCCGGCGAGGACCGGGCTGAAAAGCTCTCCGAACGGGATCCTGTCAGCGAACACACCGAAGAGTATGCAAAGGGCTGAAAGCACCGCGATCGGGGCGGCGAGGGCGAATGGCGTTCCGGGCCTTGATGTTTCGGCGATCCTGGTCACATGGGGCGAGGCCTGTCCGAGGAACACGGCATGGATGAGCTTCATGAAGCTGGCCAGGGTGAGCGCGCTGCCCATCATGGCCGCTGTGAGCCAGATGGTCCAAGTCCAGCCGTTCCCGGCAGTGCCGATGATCCCCTGGTAAATCATCCACTTGGAGGCGAAACCGTTGAAGGGCGGAACCCCTGAGATCGAAAGGGAAGCCACGAAGAAAGCGCCGAACACCAGTGGCATGAGTTTTCCCAGCCCGCCAAGCCGGTGGAGGTCGGTGGTCTTCATGCTTTTCTCGACCGCGCCAGCGGACATGAAGAGGCAGGATTTGTAAATGGTGTTGTTGAACATGTGGAACAGCGCCCCGGCAATGCCTATCGGGTTGCCGGTGCCAATGCCCAGGACCATGTAGCCGACCTGGCTGACGGCGTGGTAGCCCAGAAGCCTCTTCATGTCATGCTGCACCATGGCCATCATCACCGCGGCCATGATCGTGATGCTGCCCAGGGCCATGAGCACGATACCAAGCGTGTTGTCGAGGACAAAGAGCTCGAGCGATATCCTGGCCAGGAAGAAGATCCCCAGAAGCTTGTCCAACGAGGCGGGCAGATACGCCGTGACAGGCACGGGAGCGTCTTCAGCCATGTCGGGAACCCATGTGTGGAATGGCATTGCCCCGGCTTTGGCCAGGGCGGCGGATGCCAGGAGCAGGAACGCGGCAACCGACAAGCCTCCCGCTACCGGAATGGTCACAGTGGAAAAGGAAAGCTTTGCAAGACCGGAAAGGCCGGTTCCCGGTCCGTACACCATCAGCCAGACCAGAGCCAGACCAAGAAGCATCATGGCGTCGGTTCCGCCGACGATGAGCAGGGCCTTCCGGGCGGTGGCGGGCGTGGAGGCAGTTCTTCCGAACCCTGTCAGCAGATAGAGCAGCAACCCCAGAAAACCCCACAGGATGACGAGAAGAAGCAGGTTGTCCGCGAAGATCACCCCCAGGGTGAACACCAGGGTGAGTACTGTATAGAGGTAATACCTGAACAGCCCCTTTCTTCCCTTCATGAAACTCAGGGAATAGACCACCACAAGGATGAAGAAGAGGCCAGCAAATGCCGCGGCCAGCCAGGCAAGAGGAGTGAAGTTGAAGAGATTGAGGCTGAAAAGGTTCTCAAGGCTCATGTTCTGCCCATCCTCCTCTTCAGGCTCTCGGTTTTGGCCCTGGACAGCTCCACCAGGGCTTCGCCGTCGTAGAGAAGCCTTCCCCGGTGGTTCCTCACCGCCATCCTCTCGGTGCAGCAGTAGCATGGATCGATGGATGCGAGGATGATGGTGGCGTCAGATATGGTCTCACCAACGATGGTGGCCTTGTAGGTGGGCAGGTTCATGAAGGTCGGCGCCCTCACCTTGTGACGGATCGCCCTGTTGGTGCCGTCGCTTCTGACGTAGTGGAAAGTCTCCCCACGGGGCGCCTCGATGTGTCCAATCCCCTCCCCGGGCGGTATGCTCTCGATGCCGGCATTGATCGGACCCTCGGGAAGAGCCTCGAAGCACCGCTTCACGATGCCGATGGATTCGAACATCTCAAGGATTCGAACAACCGCCTTGTCGAAGACGTCTCCGTTGGAGGTGACTATCATTTTCCAGTCAACCCGGTCGTAGACCCCGTAGGGGCTGTCCTTCCTGACATCACGGGCGACTCCGGAAGCCCTGGAGGTGGGTCCCAGGGCGCTGAACTCGATGGCCTTCTCCTTGGTGAGAACCCCCACCCCCTTCAATCTGGCGTGAAGCACGGGATCATCAAGGATCGCGTCCCTGAGCATCTCCAGCGTTGGGACTATGGAATCTATCTTGGCGAGGACCACGGGAATGTCCTGCTGCCTTATGTCGCGCCTGACGCCTCCCGGGGTGAACATGGCGTAGTTGTTCCTGTTGCCGGAGAGGATCTCCATAACGTCGAGTATCTCCTCACGGAGCTTCCAGGCCCACATGTAAACGGTGTTGTAGCCCAGGAAGTGCCCGGCCAGCCCCAGCCACAGCAGGTGGGAGTGGATCCTCTCGCCCTCGGCTATGATGGTGCGGATGTACTTGGCCCTGTCCGGAACCTCCATGGGAAAGATGTCCTCCACCGCCCTCACATATGCGAAGGGGTGGCTGGTGGAACAAATGCCGCAGATCCTCTCCACAATGAAGGTGCTGTTATCGAAGGACTTGCTCTCCGACAACTTCTCGATGCCCCGATGATTGTAGCCGATCCGGACGTCCACCTCCACAATCCGCTCGCCCTCAACGGTGAGGGTGAAGAGCTCGGGCTCCTCCTGAAGCGGGTGGTAAGGTCCGATGGGTATTACTGATCTTCCCATCACACACCCCTTGTTCTGATGGCGGTTTCGTCCCACTCCGAGTAATCCTGTCGAAGCGGATAGACGCCTTCCGGCCAGTTGTCCGGAAGCAGGAGCCTGCGCGGGTCGGGATGTCCCTCGAACGTTATACCGAGCAGTTCCTTCATCTCCCTCTCTATCCAGTTCACAGCCTCGATATGCTTCCCGAGGGAGACGATCACGGGATTGTCCCGATCCAGCAGCACCCTGATGTTAAGCATCAGGTTCAGGTCTTCCAGGGTGAAGTGGTAGATGATCTCAATGCCGTCGGGGGTATCGGTGCCCGTCGCAATATTGAACCTTGCTCCCATCTCCCTGAAGATGTAGGGGCCTACCCAGGCTATTGCCCTGGGTTTGAGGTTGATGAAAACCCTTTTCGGCGACTTGTCGAAAATGCTCAGAATGTCATCGCCAAACCTGTTGCCGAGATCGCTGAGAACCTGCTCCCTTGTCATCAGCCTTTGCCCACCTTCTCTATCAGTTTGACAACCCCGGCGATGATGGCCTCGGGTTTCGGGGGGCAACCCGGAATGTAGGCGTCAACGGGAATGATGTTGTCCAGGGGAACCGGACAGTTGTAGCTGTCCATGAATACCCCCCTGGAGCCGGTGCAGGTGCCGATGCCCACCACAAGGCAAGGTTTGGGCACCTGTTCGTAAAGGGCTTTCAGCCTCTCCACGCTCATCCGGTTGCAGGAGCCGCTCACCAGCAGGACATCCGCGTGCCTGATGCTTCCCACAAGCAGGATCCCGAACCGCTCAACGTCGAACCTGGGCGTGAGGCAGTCCAGGGTTTCGATGTCGCAGTTGTTGCAGCTTCCGGTGGAGAGGTGGAACACCCAGGGTGACTTGAGAAGGGCTTTGAGTTTCAGGCTCATGAACTCACCTCTCAAAGGCCCAGCAGGGCCAGTGTCAGTGAAACGGCGGCGATGACTGTCATGGGTCCCCAGAAGAACCTCATCGCCTGGTCGATCCTCACCCTGGGGTTGGTGTTCCTGATCACTGTGATCAGGGCAAGGACACCGACGAGCTTCAGAACGCTCCAGAGAATCCCCCAACCGGCCAGGGAAAAGCCTCCAAGGAACATCTGGATCAGGAAGAAAGACAGGATGAACAGCATCATGTTCTTGGTGAGCTTGTATATGGCAAGGCCGGTGCCCGAGTATTCTATCAGCGGTCCGTGAACTATCTCCGTCTCAGCCTCGGGGGCGTCGAACGGAACCAGTGCCAGTTTTGCCTGAATGCAGAGCAGTCCCACGAGCATGGCCAGTATTCCGGACAGGTTGCCCGCGAAGGCCCCCGCCTCCCGCTGGGCCAGCAGTATGTCTCCGAGGCGGATGGAGAGCCCGGAGTGAACGACCGGCACAAGCATCGCCAGTATGAAAGGCAGTTCATAGGAGAGGACCAGCTTCATCTCGCGGCTGGCTCCCAGGCTGGCCAGAGGGTTCCGGGAGGCGAAACCTCCGATAATGATGCTTATGGATGGAATCGTGAGCAGGTAGATGACAACGATCCAGTCACCTGTAAAGCCCGTCTGGGGGTACACCTGGTTCATCCAGAGCACCGAGGCCGCAGTGACGGCTCCCGCAAGACCAAGGAGTGGAGCCCCGAGGAAAACAGACCTGTTTGAACCTGTCGGAACCAGAGTTTCCTTCCCCAGAAGCTTAATGATGTCCACCAGGGGCTGGTAGAAGGGCGGACCCACGCGGTACTGTACCCTGGCGGTGACCTTGCGGTCAACCCAGCTGGCGGTCAGTCCCAGTATCGAGGTGACAAGGAAGCCGAAGACCAGAAGGTTGAGCAGGATCATGCCTCCTCCTTCTTCCAGTGCCTGGAGTGCACCATCAGGTGCTCTCCCGCGGCAAAGCAGTCCTGCATATCCTCCGGTTCGCCTTCAATGAGCCGCAACGCCCCGTAGGGGCAGGTGGAAATGCAGACCGGTTCGCCTCCCCTCCGGGTGAGGCAGTAATCGCAGTTCGAGGCGAAACGGGGCACGATCTCGGGGTAGATGGTCCCGTAGGGACAGGCATGGGAACATGAACGGCAACTGACGCACCTGAAGGTGTGGCGGACCAGCATTCCGCCCTGGTCTGCAAGCTTCTCCAGAGCTTCCTTGGGACAGGCCTTCACGCAATGGGGCTCTTCGCACTTACGGCATACCAGGGCGTAGGTTGCAAGTTCTATCACTGACAGGATGCCCTGGTTGGCCTTGCTGTGCCATGGGTAGCTACAGCGAATCACGCACTCGGGACACACCGTCGAGGAACAGATGTCGAGGTCTATGAACAGCCTGGTGTTGCCGGTCGATCCGGCTTCGACCGCCTCCCGTCCCTGAAGCTGCTCAACAGTGTTCAAGAGGTTTTTCCTTCCATGGTCAGTCCCATATCCCGGGAATGTCTTTGATCTGCGCATAGGTGAACACCGGCCCGTCCTTGCAGCAGTAGAACGTTCCAAGCCTGCAGTGGCCGCACTTCCCGAAGCCGCAGGACATGTTCTTCTCCATGGAGAGGTAGATCCTCTCCGGTGGAATGCCCATCTCAAGCATTCTGAACGTGACGAACTTCATCATGACCGGGGGGCCGCAGGAAACTCCGACGGCGTTTCCAGGGTTGACGCACGAGCTGTCCATGATCGATGTCACAAGCCCGGTGGCGCAGCTCCATGTTTCGTCGCACTGGTCGGTGGTGAGGCGGATGTCGAGGTCGGGCCGGTCCAGCCAGCCCATTATCTCGTCGCGGTACAGGAACTCGCAGGGCTGCCTGCAGCCCGCACGATAAGCAAGTTTCTCGAGGTCACCCCTCATGTCGAACAAAGAATACATGAGGGTTCTGAGGGGGGCGAGCCCCACACCGCCACCCACGACCAGAACTTCCTTCCCCTTGAATTCGTCAAGCGGGTAGCCGTGGCCGTAAGGACCCCTGAGCCCGACAATATCACCGGCTTTCAGCTCGTGGATGGCTTCAGTGACCTTCCCGACCTTTACAATGGTTATGTCCATCTTCTCATGGTCGCCGCAGAAGGACGAAGGCGTGAAAGGCGCTTCACCGACACCCGGAACGGAGACTTCCATGAACTGCCCGGGGGAGAAGGAAAGAGGCTCCGAGGGTCGGAGCCTGATCGTTGTTATGGAGGGGGTTTCAGTGATCACTTCCAGTACTTCTGTTTTCACTGACCTGTACGGGTTTTTATCCATTCTCCACCAGTCTTCTCAATACGCGCCTTATGTCGATTTTGCCGGGGCAGGCCGATGAACACCTGCCGCAACCGGTGCAGGCGAACTCCCCGGCAACCTTTGGGAAGAAATCGAACTTCTTCTCGAAGCGGTTCCGCAACCTCATCCACAGCCGGGATCTGGGGTTCTCTCCCCCGGCAACCCGGGCGAAGTCGTTTATGAGGCAGGAATCCCACATTCTGAACCTGCCTGTGGTTCCCTGCGCCATCTGGTCGTAAAGATAGAAGCAGTGACAGGTCGGACAGATCGTGTTGCATGCCCCGCACTCGACACAGGTCGCTGCCTCTTCAGCCCACAGTGGCTCATCGTATCTTCGTGCCACAGCGCCCTTCAGGCTTTCAGCGCTGGGTGTTCCGCCTGCTGCCGCTATTGTCCGCAGTTTCTCAAGTACGGCCTCCCTGTTTTCACTGCGTTCCT
>Ga0351845_1175_pt1 | contig 18670 bp, 14 predicted proteins | sample TotcelHFGM3001M3_FD_206879 | JGI IMG/M metagenome (GOLD analysis project Ga0351845, IMG submission 206879) | Enriched cells from coal bed in the Powder River Basin, Montana, United States - Total cells FGM rep1 HSBNCT.FGM.300.1.M3 ...
ATGAATCAGTCGAAAAAATATTCAGGGAGGTGAAACAAGAATTCGGAGGGCTAGACCTGATCATAAACAATGCCGGAGTTGACAGATATTTCCCTTTATCGGAAGCCCCTCTGGAAGCGTTTAAGGAGATCTTTGAAATAAACCTTTTTGGCGCTTACCGGGTTAATCAGATCTTCCTTCCTCTCCTGAAGTCGCCTGGAGGGAGAATTATCCATATCGGCAGTGAGAGCTATCACCTGACATTACCATTTATGCCCTATCCGCTTACAAAGAGAGCTGTTGAATCCTACGCCCGGGCACTTCGGATTGAACTAAAATTCAGGGGGATTGATGTGGTAGTTGTGCGACCCGGACCTATCAGGACAAACTTCATCAAAAATTTATCTGACATCCGGCATCCGGTATCAGACCCAGCTCTTAAAGCAGCATTTGATAAGTTTACAGCTTCTGTTCCAGGTGAGGTGGGGAGACTGATCTCCCCTGAAAAGGCCGCCTCATTCATTTATCGCGTATCGCGTATCGCGCATCCCAGATCCGTTTACCGGATCAATAACAGCTTCCAGCTTCGATTTGCATCCATTCTCCCTTTCAGAATCCTTGAAAAAATAATCTACCGAAGATTAACGTAAGACCTACTGAAAAAGATTTTTATGACATTCTGAACAGAAAGCAACTTTCCATACATCATTTCGCAGTTGGACCGGATGCTGAAACTCCAGGGTGTCAAAGACGTTTGTAACCACCATCTCTCCAGGAACACCCTGTGCAATAATGGTATGACACAGATCACAATCTTTGGAGATTGTCTTTCCACTTTCGCTGACATGCAGGTCGGAATGGCAGCGGAAGCACCCATTGGTCTCAAGGTGCCCGATGTGATCCGGATAGTCAACATACGTGACTCTCATATTTGGGAAGGCATTGAGACTATAAGCCTCCTGGATTCCGGCTACGGCTTTTGCAATCTTCTCCTGATTTTCGGCAAAGTAATCCGGATAGTCGCTTTGGTAAAACGATGTGACCACACTGTCGATATACATGAAAGCTGTATCCTTATTGGTGAAGGGGTCTTTCAGGGCATCCATGGCAATGTATTTGATCTGAGGAATATCTTTGGGAATTGAACCAGAGATCAATGCATTGTCGATATAATCAGGAGGCGATTTGTACGAGTGAGAAGGCCTGTTATGGCAATCGATACAGTCCATTGTCCTCACAGGAAGAGTCGCCATTAAACTATCGTCCAGTGGGTTTTCTTCATCAATGTAAATGGTTGATTCACCAGTTCTTAAGTTAGTAAATTTAACCCATGGGATCGACTCTCGGGAGTGGTCACTGGAGATATACTCAATCTTTACATCTTTGTTGATATGCCAGTGGCTACCCTCTTTCAAACCAAGAGCACTGTATAACGGACCGGTTTTCATTTGCATAACAATATCCCATTCCGTATTGTTTTCATCTGTCAGGAAGTTTTTCTGAACCCGCAGCTTACGGGAATAAAACTTTTCAGGCCAGTGACATTTTTCGCATGTCTCACGGGCCGGACGAAGATCCTGGACAGGGGTTTCAATAGGTCGTGGATATTTACCGAATAGCACGGAATACACCTGATATAACCCCGAGATCTTGGATTTGACATACCAACTGGCTCCTGCCCCTACGTGACACTCCACACAAGCAACATTGGCGTGGGCCGAATGCTGGTACGTAACATACTCGGGATCCATCACCTTATGGCAAAGGGTGCCGCAGAAAGCAACCGACTCGGTATAATGAAATGCTTCGTAGCTCCCGATACTGGTAAGGAACAGAAATACCAGGGAGGATATTATGAAGATAACAAACGCATTCTGGTGACGTTTATCGTTCAGATCAATCGTGGGTTTTCTGCGTTTTTTATAATCATCTTCAGTAGCGTTGTTTCTGAGGTTAACGAGCATCCCGATAGGGATCAGGATCAGCCCGATTATCATCAGTGCAGGCAATGCCATGTAGATAAACAACCCTAAGTATGATCCGCCCTGATCAAAAATTGTGGAGATAATAAATAAAAAGATAATTAGTGCCAATGCGATCACAACGATTAGCGAACCAATAAAGGAGGTCCAGTTGTAATATGATCTCGGTAGTTTCATAATATAAATGGATTGGTTGTACCTAAATATTTATATATGCAAATCTAGTGAAACAATCTGCAGAATTGCAAGGAGGCCAAAATCTGGAATCAATCTTAATATAGCCTATTAGTCTACATTCTTATGCAGAAACGAATTCTCGCTCCGAATCTCCAGATTTTTCTGGGAATCTTCATTGAGACTCAGTCCGTGTATCTGTGATTCGGAGGAGGGAGTTACATCCGGTAAATCTATGTTCCTTCGTTTGTAGGCCGGTACACTTTCCAGTTCGTAAAGGTTGTTTTCAATGGGGGTATGGTTTTTCAGTTTTTCGCTGAGCGCCTTTAGCTTTTGGATACGTTCGTTACCCATCCGGTTCAGCTCCTGGTGATCGTCTCCTGAACCCGGAGCAGGTGAAAGTTGCGGCACTTCGGGCTGCCTGCGCGTTTCGGAGGTAATGGTTTCCACCCGTTTATCGATCAGGTGCATCTCCTCTTCTTTAACCATTCCTATCTCCCGCGAATAATCATGCTGAGTGACGTCAAGATCGAAGACGATTTCACGCTGGAACGGATCATGCACCTCCTCCTCAGCGCTAATCTCTTCCTCATCCATCACATGTTCTATCCGCATCATGGGAAGCTGCACCATCTCGTCCTCTTCACTGGCTTCAGCCTCCTCCAACTCCGAAGCTTCACTAACAGGCAGCCCCTCCAGAGTTATTTCTGGCAGATTCGTCATCATTTCCAGAACCTCTGCAGATATTTCTGAGGTTTCCATAACGATCTCTTCGCGGACTGGTTCAGCGATCTCCTCTTCCAGACTATGAATTATTTTTTCCGGCATCTCTATCCGGGTCTCAATCTTGGGAGCCGACTTCTCTGTATCATATAAGTCGCGGATCACCACATCTTTTTTGGTTGGTTCGCCCTGACGCCGGTGTTCATCATCGAATCCGGTAGCAATGATGGTAACGCTGATCATGTCACCCAAACTTTCGTCAAAACCATTTCCCCAGATGACTTCTGTCGATGATTTGGTTTTTTCCTGGATGTAATCCGTGATCTCTGTGACCTCATCCATCGTGATCTCCTCCTTGCCGGATGAAAGGTAGAGCAGCAGGTTGTTGGCTCCTTCAATATCGTTGTTGTTGAGAAGCGGCGAACTGATCGCCTCTTCCACCGCTTGCTGTGCGCGGTTCGGGCCTGATGCTATGCCTGTTCCCATGATTGCCACACCGCTCTCTTTCATCACGGTTCTAACATCTTCGAAGTCCACATTGATGTATCCTGTAACTGTGATGATCTCTGCGATACCCCTGGCTGCAGATGTAAGGATGTTGTCGGCCTGTCCGAAAGCTTCCGACAGCCTCAGGTTACCGTAAAGCTCCCGCAACTTGTCGTTGCTGATGATCAGAAGGGCGTCAACGGTCGCTTTCAGTTGTTTGATCCCCTCATCGGCGTGTAACTTTCTTTTCCGGCCTTCAAAGGCAAACGGAATTGTCACGATCCCAACGGTAAGGATTCCAAGCTCTTTCGAAATCTCAGCTATTACTGGCGCTGCTCCTGTCCCGGTACCACCACCCAGGCCAGCAGTCACAAAGAGCATTTTGGTCCCGTCATTCAGGATCTGGCGGATGGTATCTGCATCCTCCAGGGCTGCGTTCCTTCCAACGGAAGGCACGGCCCCGGCTCCCAATCCGGAAGTAAGACTGGTCCCTAGCTGGATCTTTGCAGGAACAGAGCTGGACTCCATCGCCTGTGCATCCGTGTTACAGATGAAAAAGTCAACACCTTTGATTCCCTGATTGAACATGTGTGTAACGGCATTGCTGCCACCACCACCAACGCCAATCACTTTGATGATATTTGATGGGTTCTTCGGCTGGTCAAATTTTAACATATCTGGCATGGGGTATACTTTTAGGATGACTAAAATTAGGATGTTTGATGCTTTAAACTTGATGGTATTCTGAAATTTATTAACATAGTGGTTGTTAATAGCGGGGTTCACTCATTTTCTTCCTCAAACCAATTTTTGATTCGCTCCAGGAAGACCTCAGTAAATTTCTTCCCTTCCCTGGTTTTATCCTTTACTTTTTTCTCTTTCAGCTTCTTCTTTTTCGGATTCTCTTCCACGACCACCTCTTCCGGCTCCGGCTCGAGATCCTGCATCTTCTGTCGTTCGCGGTCATACCGGTCAGTTCCGATGATCACCAATCCAATACTGGTGGCAAACATAGGGCTGGCCATCTCAGGCAACACGTTGTTTGCCAGATGCTCATTAGGGTACCCGATACGGGTATCCATACCGGTCATGAATTCAGTTAGCTGAGCGATGTGTTTCATCTGGGCACCTCCTCCCGTGAGGACAATCCCTCCAATCAGTTTCTTCTCATACCCCGAACTTTTGATCTCGTAGTAAATGTGTTCGATGATCTCCTCCATCCGGGCCTGAATGATATTGGCCAGGTTCTTCAGGCTGATCTCTTTGGGTGGCCGCCCGCGCAAACCGGGTATCGCAACGATCTCTTCGTCTTTGTTTTCGCTGGCCAGGGCCGACCCGAATTTCATTTTGAGCTCTTCCGCATGTTTCTTGATGATGGAGCAACCCTCTTTGATATCATCGGTGATAATCTCTCCTCCTAACGGAATGACGGCAGTATGACGGATAATGCCTTCATGGAAAATGGCAATATCAGACGTTCCACCACCAATATCGACGAGTACTACTCCTGCCTCCTTTTCCTCCTCACTTAGAACGGCTTCCGTTGATGCAATCGGCTCAAGGATCAACTCAACCACCTCGAGATCGGCGCGCCTGACGCACTTGTAAATATTTTTGGCAGCAGCAGTTTGCCCGATAATGATATGGAAATTAGCGTCAAGCGAACTGCCGATCATCCCCTTAGGCTGCCTGATGCCATGTTCCCCATCAACGCTGAACTCCTGCGGGATCACTTCAAGGATCTCCTCTCCCGGACTCATATTCAGGTTGTACATACTGTTGCAGAGGTTGTCGATATCCTGCTGGCTGATCTCTGTATCGGTTTGGGTACGGATCATACTTCCCCGATGCTGCAAGCTTTTTATATGCTGGCCGGCGATGCCTACATTCACAAATTTTATATCCACTCCCGACTTCCGGGAAGCCTCAGCGACAGCCTCCTTGATCGACTGCACCGTGTTTTCAATGTTTGAAACAACCCCCCGTTTGACACCAATCGAAGGGACTTTTCCATACCCGATGATCTCGATCTTTCCGAAATCATTTTTTCGGCCTACAATGACGGCAATCTTTGTTGTACCGATGTCAAGTCCGACAATTATTCCTACGTTTTTCATAGATAGTTATAGTTTAGAACAAACAACCTGATTCTTATATTTGATATTGATGATGTTGTATTTATTCCAGCCAATCTGATTTAATCCTTGTTTGTAGAAGACCATTAGCCGATTAAATTTATCTTCCAGATCTTCCGTGTTGCCTAGCAAAATGAGATGATTTCCCAGCTTCGGGATAAGTTCATAATCTCCCTGATGATTGACGTAAATTTGCTCTACCTGCGCTTTCAGGAAGGGATCACGATGAATATAAAGAGCAAGTTTATACAAGTCGGATAATAAAGGAGAAGAACCGATAGAGTCAACCGGAGGACGCTTGCTTCGCCTTTCCGGTTTAACGAAAATGCTGTCGGGAATCGCCCCTGAGGCAACGACGACCCTTACCGGATAGTCGGGATGGAATGGAAGAAGAACTCCTTTTGAACCAATGTAGTAGTTTTTATTGCTTTCTGTGATGATACGGATGACTGGTTCCCGCTGGTAAATATTGACGAAGATATCCCCGGCAAGTGTGCCGTACACATGGACATCAGCCACATAAGGATACATCCTGAGAACCCTCTCAATTTTCTCGGTATTGATCTGATACAACGGCTTTCCTTTAATTTTCCCTGCAACAGAAAGGATCAGGGAGTCCGCATCGGCCTCTGTAATAAGTACATCGGCCTCGCCATAATCAAAGGTGTAGTGCAGACTCCGGCAAATCGTACCGTTTTGCTCATAATCGGCAAATCCCAACAGCACAGCAGCCCCGGTAAAAAGAGCTCCCCAGAGGATAAAACGCAACACGCGCTGTATTTTCTTTTTCAGTCTCATTGTACAGACTCAGTTTTATCGCTGTTATAAGCTGGTCTTTTCTCACTTATTTGACGCTGGAACTGATCGGTAATCGGTTTTACCAGTTGATCAATATCTCCCGCCCCAAGAGTGAGCAGCAATTCGGGTCGACGCCGGGCCAGGACTTCCAGCAAGTCGATGCGGTCACACAACAATTTATCTGAGATATTTATTTTACCGAGGAGCATCCGGGAATGAATTCCTTCGATTGGTTTTTCACGGGCAGGATAGATGTCCAGCAGGATCAGAGCATCCAACTCCTCCAGTACCTTTGCAAAATCATCAGCAAAATCACGTGTCCGGCTGTAAAGGTGTGGTTGAAATACACCGGTTAGTTTTTTCCCGGGATACAACTCCCTTACGGCATGGATACAGGCCCGCAGCTCTTCCGGATGATGGGCATAATCGTCGATATAGACAAAATCTTTTCGGTTGATCCGGATGTCAAAACGGCGGACAACCCCATTGAAGCCCTTCATCGCACGTTTTAATTCCTCCTCAGAAATTCCGCTGAGCCATGCAGCTGCCATTGCCGCCAATGCATTTTCGAGGTTAAACATGCCGGGCATTCCAAGTACAAACCCTGGATTTTTTTTCTCAGGTGTGATAAAGTCAAAATGGATCAACCCATCCTTAATCGAAATATTGCTGGCGCTGAAGTCAGCTGATCCCTCGAGCTGGTAAGTGAAACGGGAAATCCCTTCCGGAATATCACGATCAAGTCCGAGAGCCTTTTTAATAATCAGAGTTCCGTTGCTCCGGATCCTGCCTGCAAAATCACCGAAAGATTGCTTCAATTGATCTTTATGGTTGTAAATGTCGAGGTGGTCGGCATCCATGGAAGTGATGATGGCAATATCGGGCGAAAGCTGCAGGAAGGAGCGGTCAAACTCATCGGCCTCTACGATACAGGTAGGGAGGTAGGGAGGTAGGGAAGTAGGAGGGTGATGGGGTGATGAGGTGATGATGTGATGGGGTGATGATACTTCTGACATCACGAGATTTGTCCCATAGTTCTTCGAAATTCCTCCCAAAAATGCCAGCACAGGCTTGCCGGCGGTATGGAAGATATGGGCAATCATGGTGGTGGTAGTCGTTTTGCCATGCGTGCCGGCAACTGCAATGGTGGTATAGGGTGAAGCGATCTCTCCGAGGATTTCGGCCCGTTTCCTCACCGGAATGCCACGATCCAGGAAGGATCTGTACTCGGCATGTGTTGTTGGAACTGCCGGGGTCCAGATCACCAGGTCGACATCTTCAGGGATTCGTGATGGATCCTCAGCGAAGTGGATATCCATTCCCTCACTCATCAGGAGATCTGTCAGCGTGGATGGTGTTTTATCATAACCGGCAACACGGGCTCCCGTTTGCTGGAAATACCGTGCAAGAGCACTCATGCCAATCCCTCCGATACCCAGGAAATAGACCGATCTGAATGTCATCTTACCCATTCCTTTTTCCGTTTGTGCCAGCCAGTTTAAATGCCTCTTCCACGATCCGGTTGGCGGCATCCGGGATCGCCAATTTGCGGATTTGCAAACCAAGTCTCTCTCTTATTGCCTGATCCTTCATCATGTTTCTCACAACACCTGGTAAAATCCCTGATGCCTCCCGGTCGGCAACCATTACTGCGGCCTCCTGCTCTACCAGAGCCCGTGCATTTTTTGTCTGGTGATCTTCCGCCACATTTGGAGATGGAACCAGGATCAACGGTTTCCCAACGATACATAGTTCCGAAATGGCAATCGCTCCGGCTCGCGAAACTACCAGGTCGGCAACGGAGTAAGCCAGGTCCATGCGGTCGATAAATGGAAGTATATTGGATGCTGGATGCTGGATGCTGGATGACCCCTCCCCGGCCCTCCCCTCAAAGGGGAGGGAGTAAGTCCCCTTTAGGGGATTTAGGGGTGACGCGGCATCAGCAAGTTTACCTTTCACCTCCTCAAAATAGTATCTACCTGTTTGCCAGAGAAGCTGTATATCGTCCGGAAGCCCTTGTTCGAGCAAGATCCGGATACTGTCGTTGATCGTTTTGGCACCCCCGCTTCCTCCCATTACCAGAAGGGTTTTCTTTGCAGGGTCGAGCCCAAAGTGGGTATAGGCTTCCGGGAGGTGATTCTTTAGATCCACGAGATCGCTGCGCACCGGGTTGCCGGTAAGGATGACCTTCTCCGGAGGGAAGTACCGGCCCATTCCCGGATAAGCCACACAAATCCGGCTCACACGCTTTCCCAGCAGCCGGTTGGTTACCCCCGGAAACGAGTTTTGCTCCTGGATGAGAGTCGGGATGCCAAACGAGGTTGCCACGCGCAACGTTGGTCCGCTTGCATAGCCTCCTACGCCAATTGCTACATCAGGATTGAACTCTCGAATCATTTTTTTCGCCTGGAGAAGGCTTTTCATCAGTTTATAGGGGAAGGTCAGGTTTTTCATTGTCATTCTGCGGATAAACCCGGCAACCGGCAACCCTTCGATCCGGAATCCTGCGGCCGGAACTTTCTCCATCTCCAGTTTCCCCAACGCACCAATAAAGAGGATCTCCGCATCGGGTTGATGCCGCTTGATTCCCTGGGCAATCGCAATCGCCGGGTAAACATGCCCGCCAGTTCCTCCTCCGCTGATGATAAATCTGTTCATATCCTTATGCTACAGCTGGTTGGTTCTCACGCAGCACATCCACCTCTGTGCCGTTTTTTGTCTCAATCTCTATCCGCCTGCTCACACTCAGGATAATCCCGATAGAGATACAGGTAAACCAGATGGAAGTTCCTCCCATACTGATCAACGGCAATGTTTGTCCGGTTACCGGAAACAGGTTTACAGCCACCGCCATGTTAATTAATGCCTGGAATACCAGGCTGAAGCCAATTCCCACACTCAGCAGCGCCCCGAAATTGCCCGGACATTTATTTGCGATCCGGATCACCCGGAAAAAGAGAATCAGGTAAAGCAACATGACTACCACACCACCTACGATGCCGTACTCCTCAATGATTATTGCGAAGATAAAATCAGAGTAGGGGTGAGGCAGAAAATTCCGCTGTGTACTCTTCCCTGGAGATTTTCCAAAAACACCACCCGAGACGATCGCTATTTTAGCCTGGTCAACCTGGTACGTTTCATCAACTGAAGCTTTATCTTTATCGATGAAGTTTTCGATCCTGTTTTTCCAGGTGGTGCTGCGCGGAAGAAGGTTTGGCGCCGCCATGGCAATAGCTAAAAGCAGGATGATTCCGGCAAACCCAACACCGGCCAGTGCCATGATATATTTCAGGTTCACCCTTCCGATGAACATCAGTACGATACACGTAACAAAAAGGATCGCTGCTGTAGAGAAGTTGGCAGGAAGGATCAGCATGCAGATGAGAACTACCGGAAGAATGGCGGGTAGAAAGCCTCGCTTGAACTCCTTGATCTTCTCCTGGTTTTTGCTGAGTACCCTGGCTACATACATAATGAGAAAAAGCTTGGCGACATCAGAACTTTGAAAGGTGATATTGATAATTGGTACAGTAAGCCATCTGTTCGCTTCATTGAGGTTGGTTCCCGAGATCAGCGTGACAAGCAGTAACGGAACAGTCAGGATCAATCCTACCTGCGCCAGGCGTGAGTAATAGGTATATTTGATCAGGTGCATCAGATACATCAGAATAAAACCGAGAGCGAGAATAAAAAACTGACGCAGCAGGTAATGCTCAGTATCTCCTCCCTGCTTCTTATAAGCCAGTAAGCCGGTCGAGCTGTAGACTACCAGCAATGAAAAGATTGAAAGGATGATCACAATAATCCAGATCACCTTGTCGCCTTTGATATTTTTTATAAACTCTAACATGGCTTCTAGAGATTCTTTACGGCTTTTTTATAAGCGATACCCCTTGCTTCGTAGTTTTCAAACATCTCGAAACTGGGACAGGCAGGGGAGAGCAGTACGCAATCACCCGTTTTAGCCAGGTAGTAGGCCGACTCAACGGCTTCCGCCATCTCTTGAACCCGGATAATGGGTATTTCGGTGCCATTGAATACTTCGGGGATATTTTTGGAGTCTCCCATTAGCACAATCGCTTTGACCTTTTGCTCCACCAGCTCCCGGATGCTGGCATAATCGTTTCGTTTGTCGGCCCCCCCGGCAATCCAGATTACAGGACGGTTCAGGCTCTCGAGCGCAAACCAAGTCGCATTGATATTGCATGCATGGGAATCATTGATAAACTCAATCCCATGAATGTTGGCTACAAATTCCATCTGGTGTTCAGGAGATTGTGAACTGCCGAGCGACTCCTTGATCAACTCTTTCCTCAATTCCAAGATCCTTGAGGCCACTGATGCAGCAAGGGTGGTGTAGGTCTTGGGTCGTCCTTGTAAAGCCAATGCTTCTAGCGTCATGTTATCTGAGTTTTAGTGTTACAATGGATAAAACTGCCAGCATGATGCCGACAATGAAAAAGCGGAGCACGATCTTCGACTCGTGATATCCAAGCAGTTGAAAATGGTGATGCAGGGGCGACATGCGAAAGATTCTCCTTCCCGTCCCGAATTTTCTTTTCGTATATTTGAACCAGCTGACCTGCAGAACAACTGACAGGTTCTCGGCCAGAAAGATCCCGCAAAAGATTGGGATCATGATCTCTTTACGGATCATGATAGCGAATACCGCGATCACGCCTCCCAGTGCCAGGCTTCCCGTATCACCCATAAATACCTGGGCCGGGTAAGAGTTGTACCAGAGGAACCCAATGCAAGCTCCAACAAATGCGCTGATGTAGATTGCCAACTCTCCTGTATTTGGAATGTACATGATATTCAGATAGTTGGCAAATATGATATTACCAGAAACGTAGGCAAGGATGCCCAGCGTGACACCGATAATGGCAGAAGTTCCGGTGGCCAGCCCGTCCAGCCCGTCGGTGAGATTGGCTCCGTTGGACACGGCAATGATGATGAAGATCACCAGCGGGATAAAGATCAGCCAGGTCCAGTATTTTGCATTGTCGCCCAACCAGGAGATGAGGGAGGAGTAGTCGAACTCGTTGTTTTTAATGAAAGGGATGGTCGTTTTGGTTGATTTTACCGCTGTTTTGTTAAAAATTACGGTTTGTTCGGTTGCTGTCTCCATGCCGAAAACCTGATCCGACTTCACCACTGCCTGTGGCTCAACCCGTTCCCTGATCACAATGTCGTTGCTGAAGTACATGGTAAACCCAATGATCAGCCCTAATCCAATCTGTCCCATTACTTTAAACTTTCCAGCAAGCCCCTTTTTATCTTTCCGGAACACTTTGATGTAGTCATCGAGGAATCCGATCAGGCCCAACCACACTGTGGCGATCAGGATCAGCAGGATGTAGATGTTGTGCAGTTTGGCAAACAATAGAGTAGGTACTAGGATTGCTGCCAGAATGATCAGCCCTCCCATCGTAGGTGTCCCCTTTTTCTCCTGCTGTCCTTCCAGTCCCAGGTCGCGGATATCTTCTCCCACCTGTTTCTTCCGAAGGAATCCGATCAGTCGTTTTCCTATGATCATGGAGATGAAGAGGGATGTGATCAGCGCTGCACCTGCCCGAAAGGAGATATATTGAAATACCCCGGCACCGGGAAAGTTGAAGGTTGTGTCCAGATATTGAAAAAGATAATAGAGCATACCTTTACGTATTGGTGACGTGTTGGTTTATTCCGAAGATCTCGCGAACAATCGCCTGGTCATCGAAGGGGTATCTGATTCCTTTAATCTCCTGGTACTGTTCATGTCCTTTTCCCGCCACCAGGATATAATCACCAGGGTGAGCAAGGGCACAGGCGGTACGGATCGCCTCCCTGCGGTCGGCAATCACCAGCAAGTTCTTCTCATATATCAGCGGAATCCCCGCTTTCATCTCCTGCAGAATGGTCTCCGGTTCTTCAAAACGAGGGTTGTCAGAGGTAAGGATGACCCGGTTGCTAAACTGACTTGCGATGGCAGCCATTATCGGCCGTTTGGCAGCATCCCGGTTTCCTCCGGCTCCAACAACTGTGATCAGCTCTCCCGATCCTTCACGGATGTCGTTAATTGTCTCCAGCACGTTCTGCAATGCATCGGGTGTATGGGCATAATCCACGATGGCCGTAATATTTGTTGGGGAGATCACATAGTTGAAACGCCCTTCGACAGGCTGAAGATGGCTCAGGATAGTGAGGACCTCTGTCTTATCCAAACCCAGCACGATGGCCGTCGCATAGGCGGATAGCAGGTTGTACGCATTAAACCGGCCAATAAGTCTGAACCAGACCTCCTGTCCGTCAATTAACAGGTGAAGCCCCTGAACGTTATTTTCAAGTACTTTACATCGGAAATCTGCCATTGAGGTAAGTGCGAAACTCATTTTTTTTGCCACACAGTTTTGCAGCATCACCATTCCGTGTTTGTCATCTCTGTTTACCAGGGCAAAGGCTTCCTTGGTCAACCGGTCAAAGAAGCTCTTTTTGGCCCAGATATAGCGGTCGAAGGTTTTATGGTAGTCCAGATGGTCGTGGGTGATATTGGTGAATAATCCTCCGGCGAACGTTAATCCGGCGATACGATTTTGCTCTATCGCATGGGAACTCACTTCCATGAAGCAGTATTTGCATCCTGCATCCACCATCCTGCGAAGCAATTGGTTTAGCTGAATGGCATCCGGAGTTGTGTGGGTGGCATTAACAACCTCCCCATGGACGATATTCCGGATTGTTGAGATCAGACCTGCACTGTTCCCGAGTGCTTCAACGAGTTGATAGAGCAATGTGGCGGTAGTGGTCTTCCCATTGGTTCCGGTAATTCCGATCAGTTTCAGTGCATTGGAAGGATTCCCATAGAACCGGGAGGCAATCAGACCAAGCGTACCTGATGAGTCAGCCACTTCAACGTATGTAACGCCTTGATGGAGCTTTTCGGGAAGGCATTCGCACAGGATTACACCGGCCCCCTGTGCTACAGCCTGAGGGATATAATCGTGTCCGTCAGTTACCGTTCCGGGAATGGCTGCGAAGAGGGTGCCGGCATCCGCCTTGCGGGAATCAAGGTGCAGAGAGGTCACCTCGATTCCGGTCGTACCTGTCACACGGCGAACGGTAATTCCATATAGTAACTCCTCCAGCCTCATCATGCTTCAGGTTTTTCCTCAACGGGTGTGGGTTTCGGTTTAAGGCTCAGTTCTATCAATACTTCAGTTCCTTTTGAAACTGGAGCTCCTGGAGCAATCGACTGGCTTACAACACTTCCTTTGCCTGTGACAACTGCATGAAGTCCATTTTTTTCCAGGAGGTAAACAGCATCTTTCATCCCCATACCGGTCACATCGGGCATAATCCCCTGGATAACCGGTTCGGGTGTGAGCGAAACACTCTCCTCGATCAATTGAGGTCTCGCCCAAAGTACATTTGGGGTGGTTGAGATGGCATTCATACCAAGATCTCCGTATAACTGTTCGATATCCTTACGTTTCCCCGCTTTGGCAGCCGGCATCAGGGGATTAATGGTATCTCGTTTTGCTGTGTATTGCATCTCCGGATGGCGGGCATAGAGTTGATCGGAAACCTCTTTGAAAACGGGACCGGCGATTGAAGCTCCATAGTATTTTCCCTTTTTGGGGTTATTGATCACAACGATCATCGAATATTTGGGATCTTCTGCAGGGAAGAATCCGACAAATGATCCTTTGTACTCAACCGAGCCCCCTTTGTTGCCATACCCTTTGTTGTCCTTGGCAACCTGGGCGGTTCCCGTTTTTCCTGCGATCTTGTAAACAGGATTCTTGATATTGGTGGCTGTCCCCTTTTCAACTACCCCCAGTAGCATCTTTTTGGCTTTGGCGATGGTTGCAGGAGAGCAAATAGCCGGGTTAATCACCTCTGTCTCAAACTGTGTAACCACCTGCCCGTTCCTTTGGATCTCCTTCACCAGTAACGGTTTAACCATGATGCCGTTGTTGGCAACAGCATTGTAGAAAGTGAGCAGCTGAAGAGGTGTCATGGCCACTTCATAGCCGACAGACATCCAGGGAAGTGATAGCTTAGACCAGAATTTGTCTTTGGTGTCTTTGATATTGGGCCGCCCTTCTCCGCTGATCTGCAGCTCAAGCAGGTTCTGGATACCCAGTTTGTAGATCCCGTCGATATATTTCTGGGGTTCGGAACTGTAAGCATTGACAATGATCTTCGATGTGCCAACATTGCTTGATTTCTCAAAAACCTCCTGGGCTGTAATAGTCCCGTATCCTCCCCTGTGCGAGTCGGACATCTTACGCCTGCTGTAAATTACCTCTCCATTACCGGTTGCAACCGGTGTGTTCAGGTCCACCTTACCATCTTCCAGCGCCACCAGGAAAGAAACAAGTTTGAAGGTGGAACCGGGTTCGGTACTTTCGCCAATGGCATAATTGTATCCCTCTTCATAGCTGTTCTGACCAACCCGCTTCAGGTTGGCAATGGCCTTGACATGACCGGTAGCAACCTCCATCACCACCATGCATCCGTGATCTGCACTATCGGCAATCAGCTCTTTCAGGAGAGCGCGTTGTGCCAGGTCCTGGATGTTGATATCGATCGTGGTAATGATGTCATCCCCGTTTTGAGGTTCCAGCTCATTGTCCAGGTCCAGGGGAACCCAGGTGCTGCTTCCCACCTTTCGCATCAGTCGTTTTCCCGTCATCCCTTGCAGGTCCTGACTGAAAAATCCTTCCAATCCTACAAATACACGATTCGATTCATCTGTGCTTTCATAGCCGATCGTCCGTTTGGCCAGCTCTTTGTAGGGTAGTTCACGCTGGTAATGGGGAATCACAATCAACCCACCCTTGTATTTCCCTCGTTTGAAGATCGGGAAGGTGCGAAGTACCCTCAGTTGTGGGTAGGTAATCTTGCGTTTGATCAGGTAATACCTTTCCTTTTCTCTTCTGGCTTCCCACAGTTCATCACGGTATTGGGAAGGAGTTCTGTCATGGAAAAGGGCCGAAAGCCGGTAGGCAAGTGAGTCAACATTCTTCCGAAAGATCTCGTCTGTCAGAGAATCCGTATACACATCCATGCGGACATCAAAAATGGGAACAGAGGTAGCAAGGAGAGTTCCGTCATCTGAGCAAATATTTCCACGGATAGCTTCAACATCAACCCAGCTGAGTTCCTGTTTGTTGGCCTGCTCCATCAACGCGTCACTCTCAAATGACTGAATATAGATCACACGTCCCATGATGGCAATGGCTAAGAGAAGAATACCCAGATAAACCAGGTAGACACGCAACAGAATCGATTTCTTTGCCTCTTCCATTATCTATTTCCTGTTTTCAGTTGTTGGTGTTAATCCGGCATGGAAAATTTTAAAGGGAGGTACGGTTGTTTCCATAAGCCCCAAAAGTTTCGCCCGTCCCGAGATTTCCGATTGCTTGCTGAGATACATCAGGTTCGACTTCGTTGTGATATATTGGTAGCGCAACTCCTTCAATTCCAATTTTGTAGTTTCGATATCTTTAAAGGTTTTTTCTGCGTAGTAGGTATTGGCGATATAAATGATCGCGATGATCGCGAGGAATACCAGGTACGGGAGGTTATTCACCACCCCTTCGCGGGAAAGAAAATCCCCCTCAAGCAAACTCTGAATCGGTTTCGAGATCCGTTTCTTCTTTTTTTCCGGATGCACCTCTCCCTGAAGTTCATCCGGAAATACTGTGGCTGCTGTCTCGTTCATGTCAGATCTTTTTTGCAATACGTAACCGTGCACTTCGTGCTCGTGGATTTTCGGAGATCTCTTTTTCTCCGGTGGTGATGGGTTTACGGTTGATAACCTGAAGGGGAACCAACGCATTCCCGTAAAAATCTTTCTCGATCTCTCCGCTCCAGTTTCCTGCCCTGAAGAAGTTCTTCACCAGTTTGTCCTCCAGCGAATGATAGGAGATCACAACCAGCCTCCCGCCGCTACCAAGAACCTCAACACTCTGTATCAGCAGCTCTTTCAGGGCTTCCAGTTCCTGGTTCACCTCGATCCTGAGGGCCTGGAAGATCTGTGCCATGTATTTGTGATCTGTTCCCCAGGGCGCATTCGGTTTCAGCAAGGTTACCAGGTCCCCGGTTGTTTCGATCGGTTTCTCTCTCCGGGCCGACACGAGCATGGCAGCCGCCTTCGCGGGATTGTCCACCTCCCCGTAATTCCGTAAAATCTCTCTGAGCCGCTCTTCGGAATATTCATTTACCACCTGCCGGGCATGTAGTTTCTGACGTTTATCCATCCGCATGTCAAGATCTCCTTCAAAGCGTGTTGAAAATCCCCTTTCGCCGCGATCGATCTGCGAGGATGAGATTCCGAGGTCGGCCAGAATCCCATTCACCGGGAGTGCATTGTAAAGCCTCAGGAAGTTCTTGATATGCCTGAAATTACTGTGGATCATAGTAAGACGTGGATCATCAATACGATTTTCAATGGCTTCTGCATCCTGATCGAACGCGACGAGTCTCCCCGTTGTCAGCTGTTTTAGAATTTCCCTGGAGTGACCGCCACCGCCGAAGGTTGCATCGACGTAGATGCCGTCGGGCTGGATAGCTAAAGCTTCCACGCTTTCGCTGAGCAGGACACTCCTATGGTACATCGTCGATCTCTTCTTTTCTCTCAGGTTTTCCCATAACCTCTTCGGCCAAAGCAGCAAAGTCATCAGGCTCATCGGTCATGAGTTGTTCGTATTTATCTTTGGCCCACACCTCAATGCGGTTGGAGAAAGCAAACAGAATAACCTCTTTGCCAATTCCCGCATAATTCATCAATGTTTTAGGCAGGAGTATGCGACTGCTGGCATCCAGGGTCACCTCGGTTGCTCCCCGATAGAAGTAGCGGACGAAATTCCGGTTCTTCCTGTTGTAGAGGTTCAGCTGGTTTATCTCTGCACTGATATTCGTCCATTCGTTCATGGGATAAAGTACCAGACAGTTCTCAAATCCACGGTTGATCACAAACATATCCTTGGCTTCCGGTGAGATCTGTTTTTTCAGATTCGCTGGCAGAATGACCCGTCCTTTCTGGTCAAGCTTGCATTCGAATTCGCCGATAAGGTTAATTTCCGACACCTGGTTTTGGACTTTGAGGGTGTAAATATAGAGCAAAATTCCCCACATTCTCCCACTTTCCCCCACCAAATAGATAAATTGTTAATAACTTTTTGATACCCACCCCTAAATCCCCTAAAGTGGACTAACTCCTACGTGGCGGGATTTCCGCCTCCCCTAGGGGAGGTTAAGGAGGGATCATCCACGAAGTGGAGCAAGTCCCCTTTAGGGGATTTAGGGGTGAGAAGTGGGGAATGAACAATGAGGGATGAGGGATGAGGAATGAAGAATGTGGAATGAGGGATGAGGGTTGAGGAACAGGCTGTGAACCGCTGACCGTTCACTTCTGACTGCTAACGGCTGATAACAAGTTTTTGGGCTGCGAAGAAAATTTTTCCGGTTGGGTCGGTCAGGGTGACAAGATAGAGGCCATTTGGGAATTGGCTGGTGGAGATAAGGTTTTCAGCGAAGGTCGCATCTCCGCTGATCTCCTTGCTGACAAAAGTTTGCCCGAAAAGGTTCACAATCTCAAGTCGAATAGCTCGTAAATGTTGGGGAAAGGGGAAATTGATAACGATGAAATCTTTCGCTGGGTTGGGGTAAACGGTGAACTGGTTGAGTGGGGGCTGATGGATGGAATGGGTTCCAAGCAGGACTTCAGGGGGATCGTGCTGACTGAAATAATTCAAACCGCCGGCCCAGTTTCCAACCACCAGATCAAACCAGGAACTGTCGGTAATGTAACCGATGGCAGGTGCAGTTCTCCAGCCGCAACGGATTGGGAATGACTGAGTCGTTATCAGGGAATATAGCTCCTCCGACTCGGGATAAACTGCTTGGGGATCAGCGGGAATGTCGGCAAAATACCAGACTTTTCCCTCTTCACTCCCAACCAACAATCTCTCTGTACCAGTGCGGTCCCGAAAAAAAGAGGGAATGGAATACCCATTGTATGAGACCTGGTAGTTGGTGACATTAATTCTCCCCAAACTATCGGTGACGAATGTAAAGACTGGATTATCAGATGTCCCGGTATTTCTGTAATAGTTAAGATTCCCGCTCTTCTCTCCAATGATCAGATCGGCGAGCCCGTCGAAATCAAGATCAAAAAGCTGTGGTGTGCTGCTCTCTCCCACGTCAATGTTCTGGTATTTCCATACCGGAGGCAGGTAGTCAGGAGTAGAAGAGCCTGATGCGCTGTTTTGAAGGAATAACAGGGTTCCGTCATCCTGACCAACTACCAGGTCGGAAGCGCCATCTCCGTTGAGATCTCCCGATGCCGGATAGAGACCAGTAAGTTCCAGGTCTGAGAGTCCGGCCAGGTCGTCTGTG
>Ga0351845_1180_pt1 | contig 18247 bp, 9 predicted proteins | sample TotcelHFGM3001M3_FD_206879 | JGI IMG/M metagenome (GOLD analysis project Ga0351845, IMG submission 206879) | Enriched cells from coal bed in the Powder River Basin, Montana, United States - Total cells FGM rep1 HSBNCT.FGM.300.1.M3 ...
TTTCGCACACGCCTCCAAGTACTCCCGCAACCGCACCCGTGCCCGGCTGACGCGGGAGAGCACGGTGCCCAACGGGACATCCAACAGGTCGGCGGCCTCTTGGTGGGTCAATTCACCGACGACGACCAGCAGCAGCGTTTCTCGCAACTCGCGCGGCAAAAGGTCCAAGGCCGCTTGGACTTCGTCGCTGTACTCGTCGCGAAACGGATCGTCGCCGCGAACGCTCACCTCCGGATACTGGTCCTCGGCATACACTTTCGGCGGCGGACGTTTTCTCCAACGGTCGATGATCCGGCGGCGCAATATCGACACCAACCAGGCCCGATCACCACGCTCCGGCTCGTACCGCGAACGGCTTTTCCAGACCGAACGGAAGGCCTCCTGAACCATGTCTTCCGCTTCGTGCTGGTCGCCGATCATGCGATAAGCCATTCGGTACAGCGCAGCACCGTGCTCCTCGACCAATCGGTTAAAATCCGCCTGATTGAGCGCCAAGGCACCCCTTTCTCCGAACGCTTCGGTCTTTTTTGGGGGGTGTCGCCACCCGTCAGGCATCCAAACATTCGCTAGGCTCGAATGCCTTTATTCCCAAATTAACCAAACCGGACCTGCCGGCGAGACGTAAGTCTAAAATTTATATGGATTTGCGACGAACGCCAAGAGCCGGGCACGAAAAGAACTAACCTGACTCCTTACAATCCTAACCATCGCCACACGGCCTTGGCAAGCGAAACAGCTGAATTATCGTCGGTTCAATTGGCGGGGCAATAGGTACAGAACGTGGACGCGAAGAGGTATTTAGTCGAGCAGCCTCGTCGTTGGGATCGGCGGTGCCTTTCTTGGGCTCGGTTGTCGACGTAACTCGCATTCAAAGCGAGAGTTGTGGTAGAATCACAAGGGAAAAACCAACGGAAAGACTCGGAATCAAGATAATGCCGCTGGATTTTAACGGGAACTCGAACGATCAGCGATTTCGCCGCAGACCTCCGCCAAACTATCTGGCCCGGCGGACGCAGTACCGGATCTTTGCGCTGGTGGGCAGCTTGTTCCTCGTCTTCTTCCTGATGGAACAGGCCCGCAAGCCGGAGAACTGGCGGTGGATCTGGACGGTCGGCGGCGCTCAAGCTCCCGTCCAGGATGACGTGGACACCCGGCTCCGCCCGCCCCCCGGATCGCCCGCGGGCGGTGATGGCGCCAGTCCGCTGCTGATTACCGCCGATGGCGAAGTGTCGCTGCCGGCGAAGCCTGATGCCAAACGCCAAGACCGTACGAAGCCGGCTCGGGAAATGGCTGTCGGGACGACGTCGGAGCCGAGCCAACCCATGCGTCAGGCGCGGCACGATCTGTGGTCGCGGCTGCTGGAATCGTTGACGGATGACCAGCGGACCGATTTCTTGTACGGGTTGAAAGCGGCGCGGGACAAGCAGGCCCTTGGGGCGAAGGCCATCCCAGCCTGGACGCAGATCATCGAGCACCTGGAAGCCGGTTGGCAGAACTACGTCCACAAAGCCTTTCTGGCCGTGGGACAGGACAGCGGCCGGCTGACGGACGCGGAAAAGCAGAGTTGGTTGCAGGTGATCGAGACGCTGAAACGCGATTGGCAGGAAGGCGTGCAACCGGCCTTGCAAGCGGTGGGCGCCGGCCCATCGCTGGACGCTCGGCGGCAAACGGTCATCGACGATGTGCAGAGCACGCTCGACCAGGTTTTCCTCGACGCCATCCGCGACAACACGGTTTTTCGCAATGCCGAAAAGGACGCCTGGTTTCGTATGCTCGAACAACTGGACCAGCGTGATTTGTCCGCCTTGCAGCGCCAGTCGACCGGCTACGTGGGTTTTCTGCAATTGTACAAACAGCCGGACGCGTACCGCGGAAAACTGGTGACGATCGCCGGCACGATCCGCATGGGCTACTATCGCGAGGCGCCGCCAAACCTTTACGATATCAAAGGGTACTACGTATTTTGGCTGAGGCCGGCAGGCGCCAAGTCGCCGATCGTGGTGTACTGTCTGGAGATCCCCGACGGCTTTCCTGATGTTGCCAAGCTGGAACGCGACGGGGAGCGGCCGCAGTTGGACGAGGAGGTGGAGTTTACGGGCTTCTTCTTCAAGCGTTGGGCGTACCGCGCCCAGGACGACACGCGGCTCGCCCCGCTGGTCTTGGCCAAAGCCCCGCGCTGGGAGCGCCCCGTCGATGCCGACGACGACGCGAACCAGCCGCCGAGCCCCTGGTTCTGGACCGCGGTCTTCGGCGGCACGGGCGGGTTCGGGATCGGCTTGGCCGCGCTCTTCTTCTGGCTGACGCGGCGCTCGCCGCCCCCGGATGTGCCGCTGCAAATCGAATTCCTCGAACGAGGGGACACGAAACCATGATCCGCGTTTCATCCGTGGCGACAAGCAGATGGGTTCCGTTGATCGTCGCCCTGTTGTGGTGTGCGCCCTCGGCCAGATCCGCGGAAGGCGATGCACTCTCCGATGCACTCTCCGATGCCCCCTCCGATGCGGCCGCCGATGCGGCCGCCGATGCGGCCGCCGCGTCTTCGCCGGTCGCCGAGCCCGAAACGGACGCCGTGTTGCCGTGGAACCGGTCGTCGGAGGACGATGTCCAGCCGCCGACGCCCCGGTTGTCCAGCGCCCGCGAGATGCTGGACCTGTTTTCCATCGATGCCAGCCAGATTCGCCAGTTGGAAGACGGCGTCCCGCTCTCTGGCGGCGAAGAGGAGACCCTGTTCAAGATTCTGTATCGCTTGCCGTCCTTCGGCTTGGACAAGATCCAGGCGTGGTGCCGCAGCGACGTGGATGGGGCGGAGCTGGCCGAACATCCGGCAGACGGCCGCCTGGAGGTGTTCCCGATCAAGGGCCGCGTGACGCAAGTGCAGCGTCTGGACGTACCGCCCGAGACCGCCGCGCGTCTGGAGTTCAGCAGCTATTTTCAAGTCCGGCTGCAATTGGCCGACTCGCCTCATCCCGCCCTGATTTGTTGCCGTGACGTGCCCCAAGCCTGGCAGTCGGCTGGCCCGTTGGACGAACCCGCCAGCTGCTATGGGCTGTTCCTGAAAACCGGCGGCGACGAGAGCGGGCACACCGAGTTGGTCTTCGCCGCCCAGCGCGTCGCTTGGCTGCCGCAACAGGCGGACCCCCGCCTGGGAGTGACGCCGGATTTGGCGTACTTGGGAAGTCTTGGTATGGACGCCGGTCTGTTCGACGTCGTCCGCAACAGCAACCGCAGGGCGATCACCGCAGAGGACAGCGAGGCTTTTTATCAACTGCTAGCCGCGATGGGAAACGCCGAGCCGGCGGACGTGTTCGGCCGTGCCGAGGCTTCGCCCGACCTGACGCCGATGCTGACGCAGCCGGAAACCCAGCACGGCCGGATCGTCTCGCTGTTGGGCACCGCCAGGCGTGTGCAGCGGATCGCCGTGGACGAGCCGGACGTGCGGCAACGGTTTGGGATCGACCACTACTACCAGATCGACATCTTCGTTTCCCTGGGGGACACGGAGATCCGGTTCGAGCAGAAGGACGGTAAGGAAGCGGCCGTGTTTCGGCACAACTATCCGGTCACCTGCTGCGTGTTGCAGTTGCCCACCGGCTTGCCGGCGCGGGACGACATCGCCGTCCCCGTGCGGTTCGCAGGTGCCTATTTCAAGCTATGGGCTTACAAATCGGAATACGTGACCGCGTTAGACGATCGCCAGCGCCAGGTCAGTCCGCTGTTTATCGCCACCACGCCGCGGGTGGTCCAGTTCGACAACTCGGCCAGTGAACTGCTGGGCTGGATCGGCGGGATCGCGTTTGTGGTGCTGATTCTGCTGGCCGGTTTCTACACGTGGTATCCGCGGCCAGGCGACAAACGCATCGAACAGGAAGTGCTCCGCCCAAAGCTGGAGCTGGGATCGGCCAAGTCGCTAAACGAGTTCGATTTTCCGACCCAAGACAAGCCCGATTTCAGCGGCTTGGCCGACCGCGACCGCGGACCGCGGAGCGGCGAAACGGAAAGCTGAATGCCCCCCGGGAAACGGACAAGCCATCGGAACCTCCGTACGATCCTCGGGAAACAAACCGCTCCACTGCGTGTTATGCCCTGTTACCGCAGGCTCAGCACCAGCCGTACGCCGACCCCCCAATCCATTCTCGGATTCCATACGCAGATCCATCTCGGCCCTCCCTGCAAAACAGACGTTTGCTGTCTTGCCAGGAGACCGAAATCCCCAAACGGTTCCAGATCAACTTCTTCACGCGCTCCATCATGCTGGCATCTCCCATGCCTTCGCCATGTTCCGGGATCGCACGCTGGCGCTGGTCCAGCCTTTGCGCCGCGTTCACGGATCGGCGGAGCAAGCTGAACTCGTCCCCGTTTCGTGTCCGACCGGTGGCCCCCGAAACTGCCGCCGGTTACACTGGGCGCATGAGCAACTACGACCCGTCCGATTCAAGCGAACGTTCCGGTCAACCGGGAACGACACGCACTTGGTGGCATCCGCTGTTGGCTCGCCTGCTGGACCATGTCTTGGCTACGGCATACCGGGTGCTCGAGGAAGTGCTGGTCGGCAAGCTGCCTCTGCGACTGGACATTCTGCTGTCGTCGACGGGTTGCAGGATTGCACTGTCGCGGACATCCCGTCCAGCCCCCGCCGCCGCGTTGGTCAGGCTGGGGACGTAAACGGACATGGCGTAGACCCAGGCGTTGTCCTCGTCGAACCAGGTCTTGGTGTTGATCCCCGGCGGCAAGATGCCTCGGCGGGCGCTCTGATAGGCGTCGTTGGTTTCCATGCGGGCGACGAACGCTTGACGCGCTTCGTCGAACTTCCGCACCGCGGTGGGATCTCGCCGGGCCAAGGGGTCGGTCGGGGCGAGGGATTCAAATTCCTGGACCTGGTCCTTCATGGATTCAACGACGCTGCCCTCCCACGAGGCTCGGTCGCCGATGATCAGGCCGCACAGGGCGTCTTTGGCGCGCATCGAGGCGACCTTCTGGGCGGCCAGATTTTGCCGTAGCTGGACCGCGTTGTTGGTGCTGGTGGTTACGACCGCGCTGCCGAAGCCGACGAAGCCCAGGCCGCTGGGGTACTTGACCATTTTCGCGCCGACCTCCGGCGTATCGCCGTCGGCCATCTCTTGGACGTTCTCCTTGACAGCGGCGTTGATGGCATCTTGCGCGGTGGCCGCGGTTACGGCCTGTTCGTTGTAGGCTACCTGGTACGGCTGCTTCACGTCCGTCGTGCCGCCCGAGACAGGCGGGAGGAAATCGTCAGCCGAGGGAACTTGTCTCCACGCGATGGCTGGCGCCAGGCAACATGCTACGGCTGCCAGGGTAAGAGGGAAGAGTCTCGATGCGTTCATCCTGCGATTCTCCTGTGCAAAAGGTCGGCCGGCTGGGCCGGCAGTTAGCCGCGTCGCGGCGGAAAAAAGTCGCCAGGAGGGTTGGCTCCTGGAGAAGCGGTCTTGTGGGTTTCCAAGCCGCGCCGGGGCGGCTGGTTAGCCGACTTCAGTCGGCTCCCTGTTTGCCACCAGCTTCAGCTGGTGGGCAGCAGCATTCGGACTTGCCGTAGCCGGCTTTAGCGGGACTTCTCGTCGCGTCTTCAGACATGAGTGATGGGGTCGAAGGTCTCTCGTACAGACGGTTGAAACCTGGATCGAGAAGCCCGGCTGAAGCCGGCTCGACGAAGCATCTTTGGCCAACCGATCCCACCAGCTGAAGCTGGTGGCAAACGACCTGTCGGCTGAAGCCGACAAACCGCTCCATGATGTCGCACCCCTTTTCGGGCTCCTTGCATGACTTTACGTACTTTTTCGAGTTCGGTCGGTTGCAGCAGGTAGGCGGACAAGTCGGCCTGCTGGGCGACGATGTAGGCTACCGCAAAACCGCTTCGCGCAGCCTGGAATACGACCCCTTTTGCGTTGCCGGTGACCTGCAACTGTCCGGCCGCTGCTTCGACGGCTTGCCGCAACGTGGTCGCATCGGTCAGTCCTGCCGCGGCATAGCGCTCCAACAGCGTCTTGGCCTTGAGGACCTCGTGGACTGCGAGCATCTGCACCAATTCCAGCATGGCCGGCACCGCTCGCTGGCGCAATTCGCCTTGGGGCAGCGGCTTGACGACGATCCCGAACAGCAGGTCGCCGTCGCGTCCCGACCAGCGCGTCTCGCCCGGATGCTGGCGCAGCACTGTCAGCATGGCTTGCCGAGTCGCGTTTGAAAAACTGCCCTGCGAGATGAATGTCGCGGCGGCGGCGGAAGTTTGGCAACAGGCGTTCGAGGCGTCTTTGCTGAACGTCCTGTTGGACCTCGTGCGCCGCGAGATCGCGCCCGAAACGTACCAAGCCTTCGAGCTTGTGGCCCTGGCGGGCGTCCCTGCCGCTGACGCCGCGCAGCTGACCGGCCTGAGCCGCAACGCGGTGTATCTTGCGCGAAAGCGTGTCCTGCAGCGATTGCGGGAATTGGGCGAGTCCTACCGGAGCGATGGCCAGCTGGTCGATCGCGTCAAGCAGGCATTGGCGTCCTCGCCGTCCGCACATGTCGAACGATCCTTGACGCAGTGGATGGGACAATCTACATCATGGATCTGGCTGATGGCGTTTCCGGAGCACCGGCCGCAGATGCCGAGGAATACATACCGGCGACACTGGTGGGGCGGTTGACGGCCGGTCCTGTGAGCAATGACGATTGTGTACGATGGTCGAGGCAGTTGCTGTCCGCCCTGGCGTGTCTGCACAGGGAGGGTCTAGTCCATCGGGACGTAAAGCCCTCCAACTGCCTGTTCATTGGCGGCGAGTTGAAGTTGGCCGATTTCGGGCTATTGGCCCAAGTCGACCGTAGCGTCTCGCGGGTCGGCACGTTGCAGTACATGCCGCCGGACGGAATCATGGACACGCGTGCGGACGTGTACGCCGCGGGCCTGGTGATGTACGGTTTCAGACTTGTCGGCCAAGTCGCATACGGTTGTCTTCAAGTATCAGGGTCTGGAAGACTTGGAGTTGGGGCAGATCGACTTTCGCACGACACGCGAAGTCGTCGCGCACTGGGAGGGTGATAGCGTGGATATTGGTAGCCGGCCGTGATTGTGGGTACGGGGTACGACTCAGCGTGGGGACGCAACGGGGACGGAGGTGTGCTTTCGCGCGCAACACATTGGCCTCCACGTAGCGGCAGAGCGTGAGAAAGGACTCGTCTTCGGCGACGGGAAAACTCTTGAACCGGGCCTGGTAGAGATGGCCGCCGCGCCCAAGATGGTACTGTTCGTGGTGTCGCCGGACACGCGTCACTCCGACCCAGCCAGCACGATACCCAGCCCCAAGATGTACTGCTCCGTAGGACGGATTGGCAAACCGTCCTACCTTGTGAATAATCCGGGCTGGCCCTGACCCCGGAAACTGGCCGAGTGGTCTGACGCTGCCCGGCAAGCCGATGAACCGTATCGCCAGGAACTGGCAAACTACCGTTGAGCCTTGGCACTCTGGCCGGCGTGGGCGTCCAGCATCCGTGACGACGTTGGTGCATCGAGACGGAAAACGCAGTTTTGTTGCCGTCGTCGACCTGGAGCGGCTGTCGTCATCAACCTGCACCTTCAATCCCCCGCCAGCACCAGCGCCGCATTCGGTGCTCCGCGATGCGCTCCGACGATGGTTCGTCGAGTCGTCCCGTGGTGTAGGCCAGAATCTCGTCGCGAGTCGGGTGGGCCTCGGTCGGCATGGACGTTCCTTTCGGCAGGCGGCGGGCTCAGACGTACAGCATTCAAAATTGGCGGTCCTACGCCTTCGCCATCACGGGATGGACATATTGTCCACGTAGAACACCGTGTCGGCCGCCGCGGTGCTGCTGTAGCCCAGCCAGTGCAGTTCGCGGAACTCGGCTCCGGACATCGGCAACTCCGTGAACGTTTGCGACTCGGCTCCGGGCGGCGTCAGTGTCAACTGGAACGTGCGCGGCGCCGCCGGGCCCAGCACCGCTTGGATCTCGACCCGGAACCACGTTTCGGCGGGCATCCGCGCGAGCACTTTTCCGCCCACCGCGACGTTGCCGTTGCCATCGAAACGCACGCTGGGTCCGACGTTCTGCGGATAGTCGCTCGCGTCCCGCCACTCGGTGAAGAACTGCGAGTCGGGTTCCATCCAGACATCGAAGCGGTGGCGGACCATGCCTTCGGTCCGATACGGCTCGTAGTAGAAATGCGGCTGCCAGGACGGTTGTACGGCGGCCGTATCGGTAATCTTCAAACTCTGCCGGCCACTCGCCGCCCGATCCGCGCTGACTCGGATGGCCGCGCCGCTGTCCTCGCCGCTGACGCGGGCGTGTGCCGGCGTCTGGCCGACGGGCGTCTTTTCAAAGTCGTCATTTACACGCAGCGGCGCCGGGGGGGGCGGTGCCGGCGGCAGCGGCCGACATGGGCAATCAGCGTGACGGATTTCATTCGCCCAGGCCGGATCGCCGTACAGCCCGACGGTGCTGATATCGAACGGCTGGAAGCCCAGTTCCAAGGCGGGCGAATCCGGCTGCAGGCGAAAGTCGCCCACGCCGACGTCGGTGAACCGCGGATCGGCGATGCGGCTGGTGCGGTCCAGTCCCAGGGCTTGCCATTCGGCAAACGTGCGGCGATAGAAACGCAACCGCGCGCCGCCGCCGGTGTGCCAGTACAGGTTCCGGTCCCAATCGCCCGGCGGTTCGTTGGCTGCCAACCGCTCCTTCAGCGAACGCTCCCCGTAGGGAATCAGCAGTGTCCCTTGCGTCAGATAGACGATGTTCCGCTGAAACGAACTGGGGCGTTTTTCCGAATACGGCCACAGCCCGTAATCGGCCGACATCGCAAAGATATTGTTCTGAATCACATGCGCATGGCCGCCGTTGTTGAACATCAGGCCACCGCTACGGGTGTTGTACACGAGGTTGTTTTCGACCAGATAGTTGCCGCACTGGGCATCCAAGTAGATCCCCCAGCCAAACGGCGGTTGCTCGTAAGGCCAAATATCGTGAAACACGTTATTGCGGATCACGCTGCCCGGCGAGACGCCCAGGCAATAGATCAATCCGGCGTCGCTCAGCACGCCATGCACCAGGTTGTGGACGTGGTTGAATTCGATCACATTGTGATGCGTGCGGTTCGGTTCCAAGCCCCAGTTCCAACCGATGCTGATCCCCGAATAGCGCAGGTCATGGATGTCGTTGTGCGAGATCCGATTGTGGCTGCTCTGCGCGACCCACACGCCAACGCCCGCCGCGTACACGTGTCCGCCATCGAAGATGTGATTGTTGTCCACGACGATGCGGCTTGATTCGGTCTCGTCGCTGGGGGCCATGCTCGCCTCGCCCACCCGCACTCCACCCGCGCCCAGATCGAACAAGCGATTCCGCTCGATGCGGCAATCCTTGCAACCGCGGCGAAACCAAATGCCGTACGTGCCGATGTGAGCCACTTCACAGCCCTCGAACACGCAATGCCGCGCGCCGTCGGCCATCACCGCCGCGGGCACCATGACGGCCGCTTGCGTGCTGCTGTTGCCTTGCGGGGACAAGACCCAATCGGCATGGTGAAAGGTCAAGCCGCGCAACGTCACGTGCTCGACGAACCGGCCTTCGTCCGCGTTGCCGGCCAGTCGCACCAACTCGGTCAGCACGGGGGCGACTGCGTCCAGCGTTTCCAACTGCTCGCCGTCCAGCGGCCAGTAGCTCAGTACGCCGGTCGCACGGTCCAAGTACCATTCGCCCGGCTGGTCGAGCAGTTCGAACGCATTTTCCACATAGTAACGCTGGGCGTCTTCCCAATACCCGATGCTCCACCACTCGCTCATCGGCGCGGCAAATTCAACGATATTCGTTTCGGTGTCCACGGATTTCAGCGGATGCATGGACGTTTCCCACGAGTGCATCAGGACCACGCGGACGTCGTTCAATTGCGGCCACGGCTGGAGATCGCCGGGCGCGAATACGAACTTGTCGCGGGCGACCGGTTTGGCGTTGGGGATCGGCGGACCCGGCAACAGCTTGGCGATGCGATGATAGCCGTCGTTGGGCGAGCGGGCGGGCTGTCGCCGCGAAGAGCCGACGAACAGTTGCCGAAAGTACCACTGGCCGGCGCGGACCTCCGGCAACTCGACCTGCCACAATTCGCCCGGTCCGCGCTGCCACCCCGTGATCCGCCGCCCGCCGCTGAGCACAGGTTGCTCGCCGGGATAGGCGGCGAAGACAAGCGGCCGTTCCGCCGTGCCGGAGTCCTGCGGTTCGAGCACCAGCGGTTGCTGCATCGAATAGATCCCGCCGCGAACCCAAACCGTTACGGGGCCGGCTGCCTTCAGCTGCCGGGCCTGGTCGCGCGCTTGGTGCAGCGTCGCCAACGGCCCGTCGGTCCGATCCGCATTCGGATCGGCCAACTCGCCCGACCAGGCGTCGTTGCCGGTGGTGGAAACAAACAGTTCCGCTGCATCAGCCGCCGCGCGGCCGCAGGTCCAGAGGCTCAGCATCAACACCGGGATCACGCCCCTAAACGCAATTCGTCGATCAACCATCGGGAGGCTCCTCGGTTCGGGCGGGGGAACGATCGTAAAACGTTTCCAGCGTCTGCAATCATAGCGACAACGGCGCGAATCCGACAGTACGGCCACAATACCGGATACGGTCTCCGGTTTGTTCGAATGGCACGAGGCTCAGCGGCAAAGCCGCTTATCGCAACCCGAAGCGTAAGCGAGGACGAACCGTTTTCCGGCCTCATTCCTCGCTTACGCTTCGGGTGACAACGGCGGCAAACCCGCCGACACGCAAAATCGTGGTACAAGATTGACTGGAGCGTCCTCGCTGACACGTCGAGCCGGCTGTGGTATAATCGACACCACTCGAATCGACATCCTTCGCCCCCAGGAGAATCATCCATGCGTCATTACACTCGCCGGGAATTTGTCCGTTGTGGTTTGGCCGGGGCGACAGCCTTGGCCTGGTCGGCACCCCTGCTTGGGGCCGCCAGTCCCAACGATACGATCAACCTGGGATTCATCAGCTGTGGCGGCCGCGGCGGAGAGTTGATGGGGGCCTTTAGCAAGCTGGCCGGGGTGCGAGTCGCCGGGCTCTGCGATCCGGACGCGGAACGTCTGGACAATGCCCGGAAGAAGTTTCCGGAAGCGAAAGCTTGGGCCGATTTACGGGGGCTGCTGGACGACAAGAGCATCGATGCGGTGGTGATCGCGTCGAGTAACCACTGGCACTGCCTGGCTGCGATCTGGGCCATGCAGGCGGGCAAGGACGTGTACGTGGAAAAACCGCTGTCGCACAGTCAATGGGAAGGCCAGCAGACCGTGGCCGCCGCCGCAAAGTACGGCAAGATCTGCCAGGTCGGGATGCAGCAACGATCCGACCCGATGCAGGCGGAGATCAAACGGTTTCTGCACGAGGAACGAAGCCTCGGCGAGATCCTCTCGGCTCGCGTCAATCGGTACGGTGTGCGCGCGTCGATTGGCAAGCGTTCGACGCCGCTGCCGATCCCGGCGAGCCTGGATTACAATCTGTGGCTCGGCCCCGCGCAAGACGTGCCGATCTATCGCGAGAACCTGCAATACGACTGGCACTGGGTCTGGAACACGGGCTCCGGCGAGATGGGCAACTGGGGCGTCCACGTGCTGGACGACCTGCGGAACAACGTCTTTCTCGACCGGGTGACGTTGCCCAAGCGGATTTTCGGCGGCGGTGGACGCGTCGTTTGGAACGATGCGGGCGAGACGCCCAACGTGCATTTCGTCTACTTCGATACGGGCAGCATCCCCGTGGTGATCGGCTTGACCAACCTCACGGCCGCAGCGGACTCGAAACGCGGCCCTCAGCCTCCCGGCCCGAGCAGCGGTTATATCGCCTATTGCGAAGGCGGCCGACTGGAAGGCCAGCGCGGCCGCGCAGCGGCCTTTGATCGGGACGGCAAGATGATCAAGGAATTCAAGGGCTCGGGCGGCATGGGCCAACACCAGCAGAACTTCCTCGACGCCCTCCGCCGCCGCGACGAAACGATCCTCAACTCCGGCGTGCTGGTCGGCCATCACTCGACCGGCTGGTGCAACCTGGCGAACATCGCGTTTCAAGCCGGGGGTGCGTACACCGCCGCGGAGGCGAAACGCATTGCCGACGGCTCCGGCCGCTGGGACGCCCTACTGACCGAAATGGACCAGTTGCTGCGCGCCCACAGCATCGCGATCAACAGCCCGGCCATCAAGTTGAGCCCCGTGCTGGAATTCGACGCTGCCGTCGAAAAGTTCGTGGGACCGCACGCCGACGAAGCCAACCGCTACCTGAAGCGGGAGTACCGCCAGGGATTCGTCGTGCCGGAGAATCTCGCCTGAGGCAGGGGGGGCAAACGCAGGACTCGGTCCAGGATTGCGGGAACCTACCGATTGCCGGGGTGGCCCACGGCGCCCCGGCGCCAACCTACTTGGGCACCGCGGGTACATAGTCGGCACGCAGGTAGTCGATGTTGAATTCGCCGGAGCGGGCGCCGTTGCTGGGATCCAGACGCAAGCCGGTAATCGTCTGGCCCCGCCAGGCCGGATGCTGGCCCAATTCGATCTGGTACTCGTGAAATCGCGCGTCAGGAATGATCGGAAATCGGACCGTCTTCTGCTCGTCGAACGCGGGCGAGGTCTCCGTGGTCCAGTACAGTTGCCCGGTCGATCCGGCGGTGACTCGCAGCCCCAGCCGCAACGACTGGTGGCGATCGCCCGCAACGTTCAACATGGACCGTACCACGTAGGGATCGACGCCCGAGATGCGGCCGAACAAAGCGCCGCTTTGGGGAATCAATTCCGAGATGTCATTGGCCGGCAGCCAGCCTTCCGACGAATCGTTGAACTCAAAGGCGATCCGTTCGACCAAGTACGGCAGCCTTCGAACCGCGCGGTACACCACGCCGTCGGCACGGATTTTCGCCGTGCCGGATTGGGCCACGCGAACCGCCAGGTAGGCATTGCCCGCGTCGTACCGCCAACTGGATTCATCGCCCTGCTCGATGGCGATGCGTTCCTTCAGCGAGCGGCCGTCCAGGAACACGGCATCGGGCCGCGTGACGTTCGAGATCAGCAGCACGCCTTGCTCGCCCTCCGGATAGGCCACGTCGATCGAGATCACCGTCCCGCGGTGCGCCGCGCCCTCGATCTTGCCGAACGTGCTGACATGCACTTGCCGCCCGGGCGGACCGACGATCGTCGTGACCGGCTCCTGGTCCCGGCCCAACAGTTGCCAGACCGCCATCAGGATCTGGTGGGGCGCAAACAGCCAATCGCAGCGCTCGCCGTCGATGGCACTGATCCAGTCGGGCCACAACGCGATATTCTCGCCTTGGGGCTCCTGCTGGTGAATCGCGCTGCGGATGATCGTCTCGGCCAACTTCCGCCAGGGGAAGCTGTCGTCGTGCTCGGACAGCCGCAGCAGGGCGGCCGCGTACCGCAAGCCGTTCCATTGGACCGGGCGGCCGAACCACGAACCACGATGCCAGGTGGCCCCAAACACGGGGATGCTGGCGCCGGCTAGATACGGCTGGTCGGGATCGCTCCACAGGTAGATGAACGGCAGGCCGCCTTTGGCCCAGCTGGCCGCATCGGCCAGCCAGCGGCGGTCGCCGGAGACACGATACGCCTCGACAAAGGCATCCACCGCGTCCGCCGCGGCCAACACGTCGGGCGTATGCACGGGGACTTCCCAGACCTGCGCCGCGCGGGGCACTTGGAACCGCCGCATCAAGGCCAGCGTGTCCTGCAGTCGCTGATACGCTTCCTGGTCGCCCGCGATCCGCGCATAGCGAAGCACTTCATAGGCATGGCGGGCGCACGTGCCCAGCTCCACCTGGTTATCCGCTCCCAGCCGGTAGTAGTCCATCCCGACGAACGGCCCGCTGCTGGGCTGCTGGTCGGCGTCGAATCGCCAGCTGCCGTCCGCGCTGCGTTGAGCCAGCAATCGAGCCGCCATCGCCGGGTCGGCGAACGACAAATCGGCTCGATTCGGGAACCGTTGGGCGTCCAGCCGCGGCTCGCCGCCCACCAGCGCGCGGACCTCTTCGGCCCGCGCGCGGCAGCGCCGCGCCAGGTCCGGGTCGCGAATCGTCAGCGCGCCCAGCATCAAATCGGCGATGAACGAGCGGGGCCGGCCCGGGGAGGACATGATCGCATTGCCCTTGGTCGTCCACCATTGCTTGCTGTCCGGCAGCCACAGCGATTGCAGATACGCCTGCATCGAGAATTCGATCTCGCGCTGGTACGATCCGCGCGGCAACGGCGCCGGCTCGGGCACCCCGCGCCAGGCGATCCAGCGTTCGATGACTCCCACGGGACGGTTGACCGCCGTGTCCGCGACCAGTCGGGCTTCGAGTCGCAGCGTCTGCCCCGCCAGCAACTCGTAAGGCCGCGCCGCCTCGCGCTCGTTGCGGTCCACGAACTCCGGCACCGACGGCAGGAACAGGCCCGCCAGGTGCGACCGCTGGTTCTGGAAGCGATCGGGCGAAGCGAACACCGCGGAGGGACGATCCCGGCGGCCGTCCCAGCGTTGATGAACGTCCCACATCAAGCCGACCGTCGCCGTCGGGCCACTCAGCCCGATGGCGGGAATCGTGATCATGTTCGGATGCACGACGTAGCGGACGCGATCCGGATGGTCGTTGGCGATGTCCAGCGAACTGGACGAAATCTCGTCGCCCACCAGCCACTCCAACCCCGGAAAGATGGCTTCGTCGCGTTCCAGCACGTACAGCATGGGACCGTCGAACGCCAACAGCTGCGCCGGCTGGTCGCAACGCAGTTCGTAGCGGGCCGTGAATTCCTTGGCCCACTCGGCCAACTGGAACGTCGCGGTCAGCGTCCAACGGTTTCCGCCGCGGTCCTGATGCTGCCAGCGAAACCGCAGCTGTGCGGACCCGGCCGCCGTCACCTCGGGATCGTCCTGGGCAAAGACCGGCTGTTCAACACGCTCGCCCGCCCAGCAGTCGCCCCAGGTGCGGACCGCCGTCCGCGCGTCCGGTGACGGGATCGAAGCCGCGCTGGACGCAGAAAGCGTCCTGACGGTCGGCGCTGCCGTCGCGTTGCCGCCGGAGATCGGGCGGCTGAGCGCTCGGGCCGAGCAGGACTTTGCCATCCTGGAGAACAATCTCGTGCGGCTGGCTTTTCGCCGCTGCGAATTCGGTTTTGGCCCCGGAGAACTGGCCGTCGTGGCCGACGGCAGTTGGAAGACGGTGGCCTGGCTGCCGCAACTGAGCCGACTGGTGTATCGAGATGGGGCGGGCGAGAATTCCGCTCGCAGTACCGCCGTGCGGCCCGGCGGAATCGCCGCCACCGTCTGCCGACTGGACTCGGACGCCAACGTGAACTCGCCGACTGCGTTCGCCACGATCAGCTGGCCCGTGTTTTCCAAAACGCATTCGATGACCGCCTTTTGACCCACGGCGGCCACCGGGGCGGCGGGCCCAAAGCTGCGGATCGTCAGGCCGGCGATCAGATCGAAATGGCCGCGATCCTCCACGTCGCCAGCCCGTGCCGTGACCTCGATCCGGCCCGGCTCGCGACGGCTGCCCTGAACCTGCCAGACGGCTCGCGTCGCCTGGTCCGGAGCCAAACGCTCGATCTGTACTTCGGCCGGCGTGGCGCTCAGCCCCGCAGGCAATTGGATTGTCGCCCGCAGGTCCGACACCTCCGCATCGCCCGCGTTCTCGATTTTCGCGCGAACCACGCACAACTCGCCGGGGCGATCGTCGTCTTCTTCCAGCCGAATGCCGCTCACTCGCAACACCGTCCCGACGCGATCGACATAGGACACATCATCCAGCAGCAACTCGCCACTCGCGCCCACGATGCGAGCGGCGAACTGCACCCAACGTACCTTCGAGTCCTCGGCAAAGTCATATTTCAGGCGGCCATGATGCCACTGGTCGTCTCCGATGTGGTGCGGCGGCACCGCGAACTTGGCTCGCGAGACTCCCGTCTTCTCGACCCCGTCGGCATTCATGGGAATCGCGTAGATGCACAACTCGGCGTCGCCAGCCGACACCGCCTTGTACCAGAAATCGATCCCGCCGCTCCGCACCTCCAGCATCGCGCCGCGACGGTCGCTGCTGGAACCGAAGGCCCGGTTCAGTCCCGTTTCCGTCGTCTTGGTCTCGCCCGTGCGAACCATCCGCACCGCGTGCGAACCGGAACGCGCGTCCGAGCTGACCTCCACCAGACCGCCCACCGGCGTCCAATCCACCGGAAACCCCTGCGGATTCAACGCTTCAAACGAACCGTTCGTGCAAGGATTGTTGTCCGCAGCGGCCGCGGACATCAGGCACGCACAGACAACAGCAGTTACCGACGAGCAGAGCATGGCACCGTTTCTCCACCAGGAAAGAGCAAGCTGGACGGGGCAGACCCCGATTGCGTTATCGTACGCCGTAAGCGGCAAATTCCGCAAGCACGATTCGCCACGTTCTGGACCAGCGCAGTTCCGCCAGAGGGACAATAATCGCATCGCGCAAACTAGGAAAGCCTGGAGGCTTGGCCTAGCGGTGCAGGGCCGGTAAACTGTGGCACCAGGCTGAAGCAAGTTGCCGCGGCCTTTGCGCCTTCGGTCACCGTTCTTAGCGCTCCCACGAGGCGAACGATAAGGTAGACTTGTAGGCGACGTCTCCAGACGCGCTGCGCCGTTTCGCAGTTCTCTTTGTTGGCAGATCCGCAGGAGCCAAGATATGGCCGGTACGATCGAAAAATTGCAAACCATCAACAGCCTGATCCGAACGCTGTTGGCTCTGGGCGTCTTCGGAGGGCTCGGAGCGGTCAGCTGGTACGGTTACACGACCTATAACGCGGCCGAGATCGAAGGCCAGCGCATGGGTGCGGCGTTGGAGGCCAAGGAAGCGGAACTGGTCAACACCCAGCGGCAAGTGGAACAGCAGCAGCAGCAGTTGGCGGCCAAGGACATCGAATTGGTGGCCAAGGAAGACGAATTGCGCCAGAAGGGCGCGAAGATCGTCCAGCAGCAGACGGAAATTGTGGCTTTGAACGACGAAGTCGCTCGGCAACAGGTGGAAATCGAACGGCTGGACACGGCTTTGAACCTGCACAAACTGGAGCGTCGTTTGGCTCGCATCCGCGTGCTGGATACGGGTGTGGACGAGGCCACCGGTCGAAAGTTCTCCAAGATCGAATTTGCGGAATTGAACGAACTGGGCGATCCGGTGGGCGAACCCAAACAGTTTCAACTGGACGGCGAGATGATCTATGTCGACTACTGGGTTGTCAAGTTCGACGACCAGTACGTCGAGCAGGCGGACTTGGAACGTGGCACGTCGATCTGCATGTTTCATCGCATCTTTGGCGATTTGCAGAATCCCAAGGACGGTTATTCGCTGGACGAACCCGGCCAGCGGCCGGGCAACTATGCGCGGGGCAGCGTGATGTCCGACTTTGAAAAGAAGATCTGGGACGATTTCTGGACCATCGCCAACGATCCCCAGCAAGCCGCCAAGATGGGGATTCGCGCCCTGCACGGCGACGCCGTATCCATCAAAGTCGAGAAGGGCAAGGTCTATCGGATCACCGTCCGCGCCTCGGCCGGTCCCGAAATCACCGTCGAGTCGGAGCCACCCAGTCGCCCAAGCGGCACTTGACGCACTCACCGAATTCGGGAATAGTTTACGGGAGGGAAGCCCAGCAGCCCCCCCCATTTTGGACTTGGTACTGCCGCGAGGAATCCGTGCCCATGACTGTTGCGACCGTCCATCCACCCGACTGGCACCGATTGGCGATTCCGCCCGAACCGGCCCTGCCGCTGACGGTGGAGCAGTATCACGCCATGATTCGTGCGGGCGCGCTGGAAAGCGGCGAACCGCTGGAATTCCTCGAAGGCTGGCTGGTGACCAAGATGATCAAGAATCCGCCACACCGCGTGGCAGTGCGGAAGTGCCGACTGGCCCTGGAGAAGCTCTTGGACGCAGAATGGTTGGTCGACATCCAAGAGCCGATCACGACGGCCGACAGCGAACCTGAGCCCGACATCAGCGTGGTTCGCGGCGATACGGCAAAGCTGTTGGATCGGCATCCGATTGCCGAGGAGATTGGTCTGGTGGTCGAAGTGGCCGAGGCTTCGCTCGAGCGGGATCGCGGTTGGAAGAAACGCATCTACGCGGCGGCGGGAATTCCCGTCTACTGGATCGTCAATCTCGTCGAACGGCAAACCGAAGTCTTCGCGCAACCATCCGCCAACGGCGATCGGCCCGTTTACGAAACAGGCCAGGTTTTTCGGTCGGGCGACCGGGTTCCCGTCG
>Ga0351845_1205_pt1 | contig 16073 bp, 10 predicted proteins | sample TotcelHFGM3001M3_FD_206879 | JGI IMG/M metagenome (GOLD analysis project Ga0351845, IMG submission 206879) | Enriched cells from coal bed in the Powder River Basin, Montana, United States - Total cells FGM rep1 HSBNCT.FGM.300.1.M3 ...
CGTTGGGTCCGGATGCCTTCCTGAAAAGGATTGTCGCGCAGCGTGAAGAGGCTTTCCAGGAACAGTTCGTCGCGCCACGGCGCGTCCTCGCCCTCGACCAGCGGGCGGAGACTGACGCCGTCCATGAACTCGGGCGCGGCGACGCCGGCATAATCGAGGATGGTGCGGGTATAGTCGAGGCTGGATACGAGGTGGTCAAGCTGACGGCCCCGGAGGTCGGCGGCCAGGCGAGGATCATGGACGATACAGGGGATCTTTGCCGACAGATCGTACAGCAGCGCCTTGCCGCCCATACCGTATTCCCCCATGATCAGGCCGTGATCGCTGGCGAAGAGAATCACGGTGTCCTTCGCGAGCCCCCGGTGTGCCAGATCATCGAGGAGTTTGCCGATGACGTGGTCGAGCCCCGCGATGGTCTGATAGTAGCGGATGTGGTGCTCGAGGCACGTGGCGCGATCGTAGTCGTAGACGTAGGTCTGGTTCCGCCGTCCCTTGTCCTGGTCCAGGATGAACTGCGGGATGAACCGGTAGGGATCGGTGCCGGTGTCGTCCGGGATCCGGATGCCGGCGTCCCTGTACAGCGTGTCGTAGAACGGGTTGCCTTGGAGCTTCGGGTTCTCGTTGGCCGGCCGCTTCATCTGGTGCCACTCGGGGTAATCCGGGTACATCGAGGTGGTCTGCGATCCGTGGGGCACGTTGAAGCTGACGGACAGGCAGAAGGGCTTGTCCCCCGGCAGGCCGTCGAGGAACTTTGTCATCGCCTCGCCCATGACGAACGTAATGAGGTCTTCTTCGGCATGGTGGTAGGGCCGAGTGCTCGGCGTGTCCGCATCCTTCGGAAAAAACCGTGTCCAGCCATCGTGTCCCCACCAGAAATCGAACTGCTCCGGCGCGCGGCCCTTGAAACGGTAGTACTCCACGCCGAACTTGCCGACAAAACCTGTATGATAGCCCGCCTTCCGCAGCAGCGCGGGGTAGCTGCGCTCCCATTGAGCCTCGGTCAGCTCGTAGGCCGAACTGAAACCGACGCCATGCACGCGTTCGAGCATGCCGGTGAAGAATGATACGCGGCTTGGCGCACACACCGGCGAGGCGATGTAGGTGTTCCGGAACCGCACCGAGTCGCGCAGGAAACGATCGAGGTTCGGCGTCTTGACGAAGGCCTGGCCCATCGCGCCGAGCGTGTTGTCGCGTTGATCGTCGGTGAGGAGAAAGATGATGTTGGGCCGGCGCGATTGGGCCTGTTCTTCGGCGGCGCCCAGCGCGGCCGACGGAGCCAGTATCAAAACGGTGACGAGGAGCATGCGTTTCATGATTCCGTAGTCCTTTCCTCCGCCGTTGGCGGTGTGACGAGGAGCGACAAGTCTCATTGCTGATCCTCGCTTTCCAGGTTCACTGGAAACGCAGGCTGTACCTTTGGCCAGCCTGTACTTCGAGCGTGTCGGGGCCGTCGATCGCTTGGCCTTGGGGGACGCGGAGCGTGTGCCGGCCGTCGGCGGTGGCGTGGAGGGTCGCGGAGACCAGGCGGCCGTCCTGCCACGCCATGTCGATCTCCAATCCGCCGCGGGCCCGGATGCCGCGGACGCTGCCGGTGGCCCAGGCGTCGGGCAGCGCGGGCAACAGATCGACCACGCCCATGTGCGACTGTACGAGCATCTCGCAGACGCCCGCGGCGTAGCCGAAGTTGCCGTCGATCTGGAACGGCGGGTGCGTATTGAACAGGTTCTGGTAGATCATGTTCTGGAGCAGGCTGCTGAGGATGCGGTAGGCGCGGTTGCCGTCGTGCAGCCGGGCCCAGATCGAGATCTTCCAGGCGCGGCTCCAGCCGGTCGAGGCGTCGCCGCGGGCGTTCATGGACACCCGCGCGGCCTCGGCCAACTCGGGCGTGGTCCGCGGCGAGATCTGACGGCCGGGATGGACCGCGATCATGTGCGACAGATGCCGATGCTGGTCCTGGGGATCGTCGCGATCGACCATCCACTCCTGGAGCTGACCCCAGCGGCCGATCTTCGGCCCCAGCAACTTGTCGCGCATGGCAGCGATCTGCTGACGAAACGGCTCGTCGACTCCCAACGCCTCGGAAGCCTCCAGGTAATTGGTGAACAGGTCCCAGACCAGCTGCTGGTCGAACGACACGCCGTCTTCGTGCGGGCCGTGCTCCGGAGAGAAACCGTCGGGCGAGACCAGCGTGCCGTCGGGCAGCGGCTTGAGATGATCGACCCAGAACTCGCACAGTTCCCGGAAGATCGGATAGGCCCGGGTGCGGAGGTATTCCTGGTCGCGGCCAAAGGCGTAGTGGTCCCACAGATTTTGGGCCACCCAGGCGGCATCGCCTTTGGACCATTTCCAGGTCGAGCCGCCGAACACGCCATTCTCCGCGTGGCAGATCCAGCCGCGGGTGCCGAAGGCCTCGCGAGTTTCGTCGCGGCGGACGTCGCGGATCGAGTACACCCACTCGGCCAACGGCTCGAAGCACTCGGCCAGATTGGCCGGATCGACGAACCAGTAGTTCATCTGGATGTTGACGTCTGTGTGATAGTCGCTCCGCCAGGGCGGACGGTTGCTGTGGTTCCACAGTCCCTGCAGGTTTGCCGGCAGGCTGCCCGGACGCGAGCAGCTGATCATCATGTAGCGGGCGTACTGGAACAGCAGCTCTTCCAGATCCGGATCAGCGGGTTCCTGCTTGTATAGAGCGAGCCGCTGATCGGTCGGCAAGCTGCGGATGGCTTCCGGGGTCTCGCCCAAGTCGACGGAGAAACGGTCGAACAGCCGTTGATAATCGGCGACGTGTTCGGCCAGCAGGGCCTCGAACGGCTGGGCGGCCGCGGCGGCCAGTTGCGCGGCGAGCCGGGCGCGGGGATGCTCGCCTCGCCAGCCCTGCTCGCGGCGATTGACGTAATCGGTATCGGCGGCCAGCAACAGCGTCAGAGCATCGCAGTCCTGGAAAAAGATGCACCCCTCGCGGGCTTCGAGCGTGCCGCCCTCGTGCAGTACGAGCAACTGGGCTTCGTAGTCCAGGGCAATTTTGTATTGGTCGGTCCTTCCGCTGGTGCTGCCTTCGCCATAAACGTAACCGGCCAACGAGCCGGTCGAGGTGATCCGGTTATCCTGCGCCACGATTTGTGCCTGGTGCATGTCGGTCAGCGAGATTTTGCCCGTGTGCGCCGCCGGCTGGTCGGCGGCGAAACGCAGGACCAGCACCTGGGCAGGAGCGCTGGAGAAAGCCGTGCGGCGATAGGCCGTGCCGTCGCGGCAGTAGCGAACCTCGTGGACCGCGCGGCCGATGTCCAGCCAGCGGATGTACGATTCGTCTGCCCCGCGGTTCAGCGCGGTGCGGATCGCCGAACCGGCTTCGTTCAAGGCGATCTCGGCCACCTGGAAATGGGTCTTGTCGCTCGGCTGAAACACGAAGCGATAGGACCGGAAGGGCTTGTCGTTCTGGAACGTGAAGATCTTGGCCAGATGCCGCTGGGAGAATGATTCCGGCAGGTGCTGTTCGTCGAGCACCGTCCAGTGGACCTCGTCGTTCGAGCCGAGCAACTGCCACTGCTGCGGATCGCGTTTGGGCATGTCGTCGGCGCTGGTTAGCGTATAGCTGGTCAATGGCTCATCGAGCGGCGCGGCCAGGGTCGCCTGCCAGGTCACCGGGCGGTCCCCGTGCTCCATGCACCACTTGGTGCGCGGGTTCCCGTCGATCGTCTTGTCGACCTCCTGCCCTCGCGAGGTCGCGTGATCACTGGGATTGGAAACGCCGGGCGAACTCGTCCCGTCGCCGAATTCGAGGTACAGGTCGCCGAAGGCCTGGTACGAGCCCGTATCGTGCTCGTCGCCGATCCACAGGCTGTCCTCGTTGAACTGGAGGCGCTCCCGGTCGACGCCGCCGAAGACCATTCCCCCAAGCCGCCCGTTGCCGATCGGCAGCGCCTCGGTCTCCCAGGATCGAGCAGGCGCTCGATACCAGAGCCCATGCCGACCATGCGCCGGCAGTTCTGCGGCGGAGGCATGGCCGCCCAGCAGGGCCCACAGCAAGCTGACACTCGACACTCGAATTATCCATTGTCGGTTCATCATCAGGTTCCTTGTGTACGGCAAACCGTGAAAGTTGGGAAATCTCGTGAGCCGCGTCGTGCCGGAGACAGTTCGCAGCGTTCGAAGAACAAGCGAGCGGAATCGCGCTAGCTGCCGGTGGCGGACGTTCCACAATCCCGACGGCTAGCGCCGTGTCGCTGGCCGGACATTCCACGGTGATAGCCGCCGGCCCGCGTTCATCGTAGCGTGGGACAACGCCTTTGTCTTTACCCACAAGGCACACAAGGCACAGACATTTTGCAGACATTTTGCAGCCGACGCCCGACAACCGGTTGCAGCCGTTCCATTGCATAGGTTCCAGCGCACCGATACACTGCGGCTCTTGCGCCCTCGGGGCAGACAAGTTCTCGACGGGGTTGATCCGGGTACCCTACCATGCTGCAACGATTTCTCCTGCTTTGGCTGATCTTGCTCAGCCTGCTGGCCTTCGGCTGGCCGGCGTGGTTTGGCGAAATTCCGGATCCGTTTCGGGCCACCGCCGCCGGCTTGAACGTGCTGTTTGCCGTGACCATGTTGGCCATCGGATCGCTATTGCCGGCCGATGAAATCCGGCAGGTAGCGCGGCGGTGGCCGACGGTGCTGGGCGGCACGACCGTCCAGTATCTTGCCATGCCGTTGCTCGCGTACGCGCTGGCTCGGCTGTTTCAGCTAGAGGGCGCGGCGTTGATCGGCGTGCTGGTGGCCGGCTGCGTTCCCGGAGCGATGGCTTCGAACGTGCTGACGCTGATCGCCCGCGGCAACGTGAGTTACTCGGTCAGCTTGACGGCCTTGGCCACGCTGGTTTCGCCGCTGGTCGTACCCGCCGCCTTGTGGCTGTTCCTGCGGCGGTGGATCCAGCTGGACGTACTGCAGATGATGTGGCAGTTGTCCTGGATGGTGGTGATTCCGGTCCTCGCAGGGCATCTCCTGCGCCGCACGTTCGCCGGTTGGGCACAACTCTCGCAACGCTTTGGCGCGACGATTGCCAACCTGAGCGTGCTATGGATCATCGCCGTCGTCGTGGCCCAGAATCGCGACCGTTTGACGCAAGTCGATTCCTCGTTGTTGCTCGCGCTTCTGGCGTTGAACGTCCTGGGGTTCCTGGCGGGATTCCTGGGCGGTTGGGCCATGCGTCTGCCGCCGCCGATGCGACGCGCCCTGGTGCTGGAAGTGGGCATGCAGAACGCCGGCCTGGGCACCGTCCTGGCAACTCATTTTTTTGGACCCGAAACCGCCCTCGCGCCGGCGATCTACACCTTTGGCTGCATGTTCAGCGGCACGCTCCTGGCCCGATTTTGGAGCTGGAAAAGTTCTGTTGATCTGCGCTGCGATTGACCCGCGGCGAATCCCTGCGACGGTCTCGCGGCCGGCAGGCGTGCGCGAGGCATTCAATCCGGAGCTTCCGCCGAGCCGCACCCAGCTCCAGGTCCACGACGCTTCCTTGCTCGGCTGGTTCCAGCACGCCGGGCCGCTTGGGAAATTCGCAGTATTTCTGCTTGACATTCGCTGCCAATCGGATAGTTTCACAGGTTGATTCTCGAAACGGAGGACCGGTAACTGGCCCTTGGTTTCGTATCGCCAGAACTCATCTTGGAGGACTCGTATCATGAAATCACCTGGTTACTCGCGGGGCTTTACGTTGGTGGAATTGTTGGTGGTGATCGCGATTATTGGGATCCTGGTAGCGCTATTGCTTCCGGCGATCCAAGCGGCGCGGGAGGCCGCCCGCCGGACCCAGTGCGGCAACAACTTGAAACAGTTCGGCGTCGCGCTTCACAATCATCACGATGTGCGCAAGTTTTTCCCCCCATTGAACGCGGCCAACGGCGGCACGCGAAACACCAATCCGCAGGGAAACGAAGGGCGCAACTCGGGGCTGATGCACATCCTGCCGTTTATGGAGCAGAGTGCGGTCTACGACATCCTGTCCCAGCCGGGGACATACGGAGGCGTTTCGATCCTCGCCTGGGGACCCATTCGGGATCGCGCGTACTATCCACCCTATGTCGAGCAGTTTGCGGCTTTCCTGTGCCCTTCCAACCCCGCCCCATCGCATCCCATCTGGGGCACGAACGCCTGGGGGCCGCGGAGTTACGCGGTGTGCGTAGGAGACTCGATCGCCAACGTGCATTGGAACCTGGACAATCGCGGCGTGTTTGCCCGCGAGTCCAGGGTCAACATGAGTTCGATCACGGATGGTACCAGCAACACCGTAATCATGGGCGAGCGAGCCTTTGGCGTCAGCAACCGACGGATTATCCGCGGCAGCTTTGCCAATAATGTCGGGGGTACCAACACCAGCCCGATCACCTGCCTGGCGACGGCGAGTGAGGGGATGTACTTGCCGACCCAGTCGGTCATGCAGGACCGGGCCGTAGGCGTGCAGTGGTTCGAAGGCTTCCCGGCGTTTACGGGGTTCAATACCGTCCTGCCGCCCAACGCGCCCTCGTGTGCCGTGGACAACTGGGGCGACTCGTGGGGGGTGTTCAGCGCCAGCAGTTATCACCCCGGCGGCGTCCACGTTCTGTTGGCAGATGCCTCCGTCCGTTTCATCAGCGAATCCATCGACACCGGCAACCTGGCGGCGGCCGAGGCGACGGTGGCGATCGGCGGCCCGAGCCCGTATGGGGTGTGGGGCGCCCTGGGCAGCAAGGATGGGGCGGAAGGGATTGGCGTGCCTTGAGCGTCGCGCCGGTTCCAGGTCCGTACGGTAGTTGTGATGAAGGTCTGAGTGTCGAGAGGAGAATATGCGATGGCTGATCAGGCACGACGCGTGAAACAAGCTGCCCGTGGCGCAACGAAGCAGTCACTGGCAGGCCCGAAGATCCATCAGAACCCCGGGGCTGACGCCACCGGGCTCGCCGGCGCAACGAAGCGGTCACTGGCGGGCCCGAAGATCCGGGCCAAGAGTCCGACCGTCCGCTGGCTGGCGACGGGCCTGCTGGTGCTGCTGACTTGCAGCGGCTGCGGCGCAAAACTGCCGGCGACCCAAACGGTCACGGGGACCGTGTCCTATCAGGGCCAACCGGTCGAGGGCGCTACGGTCATGTTCAGCCGGGATTCCCGCAGCATCGCCAAGGGCGAGATTGCGATCGGCCAGACCGACGCCCAAGGGCGTTTTACTTTGACGACCCACTTCGGTGGTGAGACCGACGCGAAAGGCGTGATCGCGGGCGAGTACGAAGTGACCGTCTCGAAACAGGTTCCGCCCCCCGGGATTTCGGCTAGCCAATATCAGGCGATGGTTGATGCCGCCAACAAGATCGGCGAGACCGGGGCCATGGTGCCGCCTGACCAACAGCCGCCGAGCACGGTCGAACTGTTCCCCGAGCACTATTCGGTGGTGGGCAGATCGAAACTGAGCGCCAAAGTGACGTCGGAAGGCCCCAACGATTTTCCGTTCGCGTTGGATTGATCCGTCCCTCGGCTCCAAAAGAAAGAAAAGACCCTCAACGCCTGTGTGACGAAGAGGGTCTTGAACAAGGGAATCGACCAACCCCAAAACGTCTCGGAAAAAACCTCCTTCTGCGGTGAGAGATCGCTTCCACGCGGTACTTCTGACCGCTTTCCTCACGTCCTGCAACGCAACGTGTTCGCGCAGAAATAACCTGTGCAATTTCAAAATGTGGGACGGATCGGCAATCCGTCCTACGGGAATTCGAATCCTTATTTCTGCGCGGTCGCAAAGATTCCTCGTCCTGGGAGGAGCGTCTGTCCCGCCGCTCCTCCGCGTTCGATACCCGGTGGTGTTTGCATGTCAGCCCTCCCGTTTCGCAAGTCCGCTGTTCGTGACTCTCTTTTTCCCCTCGCTTCACCCATGTCAACCACAACTGTAAATACATACCTGCTGGAACGTGGCCGAGCAGAGGATTCGCCCCGGGATTTTTCCTCTTGTTAAGCTGTGCCGCCGCGCGCGTGAGCGACGCGACGGTCAGGAAAAGTTTGCCAGCCTTCAGGCTTCGATTCCGAAGCCCGCCCGGTACTTTTTGCGGATCAGCGGCTCGGCTTCCGGCGCGTTGACGGCTTTCATGGCGGCCGCATCCCACTCGATGGGCTTCTGCAACTGCAGCGCCAGGTTGCCCACCAGCAGCGATTCGGTGTAGGGTCCGGAATAGGCGAACCCGGCTTGGGCCCCTTCCGGCTTTCGCTGCTGGCAAGCCCGGATCCATTCGGCGTGGTGGCCGATCGACCGCGGGATGGATTTCGGCGGCAATTGCGTTTCTTTCATGCGGCTTTCCGGAATCAGCCGCGGCGTGCCCGACCAGCCGCCGCCCAGGATCGTGCCCCGCTCGCCGACGAAGTAGATCCCGTTGTCCGCCAGTTGGCGATGCGGTTCCAATTCGACGGGACGCGGCGGCAACTTGCCACCGTCGTACCAAATAACCTTGACCGCCGGCTGGTCGCCTCGCGCAGCGAAGTGATAGGTGATGATCGACCAGGCTGGATAGGATTCGGGCATCAGCGGCTGGCTGGTCTGAGCCTCGGCCATCACGGGCAAGCCCAGGTCCAGGGCGTAGAAGGCCGGGTCCATGTTGTGAACCGCCATGTCGCCCATCGCACCGGTGCCGAAATCGAACCATCCGCGCCAAGCCCGCGGGCAGTACACGGGATGATATGGCCGCTCCGGAGCGCCGCCCAGCCACAGGTTCCAGTCCAGCGAGTCCGGCACGGGCGGCGTTTCCGTCGGACGCTCCATGTTCTGTTTCCAAAACGTACCGGGCCGGTCGCTCCAACAATGAACTTCGCGAACCGCACCGATCAAGCCGCCTTGAATCCACTCCCGCGTCAGCCGCAAGCCTTCGCCCGCATGGCCCGCGTTGCCGACTTGGGTTACCAAACCGGTTTGCTGCGCAACGCGCGTCATGACGCGGGCTTCTTCGATGCTGTGCGCCATCGGTTTTTCGACGTACACGTGCTTGCCGGCCCGCAGCGCCGCCACGGTCACGGGGGCATGCATGTGGTCCGGCGTGGCAATCACGACGGCGTCGATGTCCCGGCGGCGGTCCAGCAGGACGCGATAGTCCTGGAATGTTTCCGCCTGGGGATAAGCCTGAAAGGCGCGGGCCGCGTACCGGCTGTCCACATCGCACAGGGCGACGACGTTCTGCCCCAGTTCGGCCAGTTGCCGCAACACCCCGCCGCCTTGACCGCCGACGCCGATACCGGCGATATTCAGCCGCTGGCTGGGCGGCTCTTGGTCGGCGCCCGGCAGCACGCTGCGCGGGACAATCTGAAATCCAGCCACCGCGGCAGCGGCGGCAGCGAGAAAACGACGGCGATGGAACATGAAATCGTCTCCTGAGAAAGGGGGTCGGTTCGAACGCCTACATCAGACCTGGCAATCCACGGCCACCTTGACCACGCCCTCGCGGTAGGCGGCGTTGGCGGCGAACGCTTGGGGCGCTTGCTCCAAAGGATAGTGGTGCGAGACCAAGGCGCGCAAGTCGATCTGGCCATGTTCGGCCAAGTGGATCGCGCGGGCATAGCTGTGTTTCATGCGGCGGACCATGCGGATCGTCAGGCCTTTGCGGCGCAAGGTCGAATGCCGCAGCACAAATCGATCGTCCTCGTCGACCCCGACCGCAATCAGCCGTCCGCCCGGCGCGAGGATGTCCGCGGCCTGCTGCAACGCTTCGCCCCCGGATGCCGCCTCGAAAGCCACGTCCACACCGCGGCCGCCCGTGGCCTCCAGCACGGCTTGGACGAAATCCGTGTCCGGAGTACAGTACGCTGTCGAGGGCCCGAAATCCGCCGCCAGGCGGACTCGCCATGGCAAGCGGTCGGCGGCGAACAGCGGTCCCCCGCCAGCCGCCGCGGACAGCCGAAGCAAGCACAAGCCGATCGGCCCGGTGCCGATCACCGCGACACTTTCGCCCAATCGGACCTTGGCCAGGTCCAACGAGTGGATCGCAACGCCCAACGGCTCCAGCATCATGGCGGTCGTCGCGTCCATTCCGGCGGGCACGGGAAAACAAGATGCCGCCGGCACGTGCATCCAAGGACGCAAAGCACCCTCATGCGGGAACAAGCCGCAGAAGACGATCTGCGGACACAGGTTTGGATCGCCGCGCAGGCACCATTCGCAGCGGCCGCAAGGCTGAGCCGGATCGACGGCGACGCGAGTGCCGGCGGAGAGTGGATGCCCGTGGCCGTCCAGGCAATCCGCGTCCGCCTGTTCGACGATCCCGGCGAACTCGTGACCCAGGATCAGCGGAGCCGCCAGTTGCGTGTCGCCGATCCGGGCGTGCCGGTACGTGTGCAGATCCGAACCGCAGATGCCGACGACCTCGACGCGCAACAGCACCTGCCCCTGTGGCGGATCGCCGGGATGGGGAACATCCTCGACACGAAGATCTTCAGGCCCGTGCAGACGGGCCGCGCGAATCATATTGGTGTTGCTCATGTAAGCCCTTGTGGCAAAAGTTAGAGATTCCAATCGCCTCGTGCGGCTGGTAAAAAAGCCGCCCGGTTTTCCGAAACGCCACCGGCTTGTCCGGTGGCATTGCTGTTACGTTATTCGCGATCACCGATTACGTGCAACGAGCGTAATGCTCCCCAGGGTAAGCCTGGGCATTGATCCCCAGGCTGCTACTGAAATCCGCCCGCCAGCAGGTAATACGCTTCGTTCCAACGCAGTTCCTTCTTGAATTCCGCCAGCTTCGTCTCCTGGCCGATCCGCAGGAACTCGATGCCGGCCATGTCAGCATAGTCTTCCAAGTGCTCGGCGGTCAGCGCTTGGCTAAAGCCCGTATGGTGCGCGCCGCCGGCCAGGATCCACGCGGCGGCCGCCATCTTCAAGTCGGGCCGCGGCGCCCACAGCGCTCGCGCCACCGGCAGCTTGGGCAGCGGCTGGACCGGCGGAACCACGTCCACTTCGTTGACCAGCAGCCGGAAGCGGCTGCCCAGGTCGAGGAGCGAGGCATTGAGCGCGGGCCCGGCGGCCGCGTCAAAGACCAGGCGGACGGGATCTTCTTTGCCGCCGATGCCCAGCGGATGGATTTCCAGCGACGGCCTGCCCGCAGCGATCGACGAGCAGACCTCGAGCATGTGGGCGCCTAGGACCTTCATCCCGGCGGGATCCAGGTGGTAGGTATAGTCCTCCATGAACGACGTGCCGCCCGGCAGGCCGGCCGCCATGACTTTCATGGCCCGCACCAGCGCCGCCGTCTTCCAATCGCCTTCGGCCCCGAACCCATAGCCGTCGGCCATCAGCCGCTGGACGGCCAAGCCCGGCAGTTGCCGCAGTCCGTGCAGGTTCTCGAACGTGTCGGTGAACGCTTTGAAGTTGCCTGCCAGGAGAAAGGCTCGCAGGCCCGCCTCGATTCGCGCCGCTTCGCGCAGCGCCGGGCGCGCATCGCCGCCGGGGCGCAACAGCGGCGCCACGTCGTACTGGACGTCATAATCGTCCATCAGCCGGTCGATATCGGCATCCGTCACGGCCTGGATGCATCCCGCGATATCCCCCACGCCGTAGCCGTTGACCGACCAGCCCAGGCGGATTTGTGCTTCGACCTTGTCGCCCTCCGTCACCGCCACCTCGCGCATGTTGTCGCCCAAGCGAGCGATCTTGGCGCCTTGCGCGTCGTGCCAGGCGCAGGCCGCCCGAGCCCAAACGCCCAGACGCTCCAACACCTCGGGGTCTTGCCAGTGCCCCACGACGACCTTGCGGGCCAATCGCATGCGGCTGCACAGGAACCCGAACTCGCGGCAGCCGTGCGCCGACTGGTTCAAGTTCATAAAGTCCATGTCAATCGTCGCCCAGGGGATGTCGCGATTGAACTGCGTGTGCAAGTGCGCCAGCGGCTTGCGCAGCGTCCGCAAGCCGCCGATCCACATCTTGGCCGGCGAAAACGTATGCATCCAGGCGATCAACCCGATGCAGTTCGGGGCCTGGTTCGCTTCCAGGCAGATGTCGGTAATCGCCTGCGGCGTGGTCAAGACGGGCTTGAAGACGACCTTGACCGGGATCTCGGCCGATTCCGCCAGCGACTGGGCGATGATTTGGGAATGCTCGGCAACTTGTTTCAACGTCGCCTCGCCGTACAAATGCTGGCTGCCAGTGACGAACCAGACTTCGAGTGATTTCAGGTCGATGGCCATCGAATTGCTCCCTTTACTGCCCATAGTACGCATTGGGCCCATGCTTGCGTTGGTAATGCTTGTTCAGAACATAGTCTTCCAGCAGCAGTGCGTCGGGGTTCAGCAGCCACGTGCCGAGGACCATCTCGGCGACCGCTTCGAGCGCGATCGCGTTTTTCAGGGAATCCGCTGCGTCTTTGCCCCACGTGAACGGTGCGTGACCGGCCACCAGAACCGCCGGCATCGCCCGCGGGTCCAGATCGGCAAACCGCTCGATGATGACCGAGCCCGTATTCGCTTCGTAATCCGCATCGACCTCGGCATTCGTCAGCGGCCGAGTCACCGGGACAGGGCCAAAGAAATGATCCGCGTGCGTCGTCCCCAAGCAAGGGATCTCGCGGCGGGCTTGGGCGAACATGGTGGCGTGGCGGCTGTGCGTGTGCGTAATCCCGCCGATGCCCGCAAAATGCCGGTACAGCAACACGTGCGTCGCCGTATCCGACGAGGGGCGCAAGTCGCCTTCGAGCACGCGGCCATCCAAGTCGACAACGACCATATCCGCCGACCGCAGCCGTTGGTAAGGCACGCCGCTGGGCTTGATCACCACGCGCTCGCGATCGGCGCTGATCCCGCTGACGTTGCCCCAGGTCAGCGTCACCAGCCCGCACGCAGCCAGATCCACGTTGGCTTGGCAGACTCGGTCTTTCAGGTCTTCGAGCATGATTGTGCGACCTTTACTCTTTCTCGCGCCGAACGCGGTTGCGGATCGTAATCAGGTCTTTCATGACACGTTCCAACGATTCCTGTTTGCCCGTGGCGCCAAACGCATCGTGCAGCCGCCTGTACAGCGGATACAGTGCGGCATAGACCTGAGCGTGCTTCTTGATCGGCGCGTACACGGTTTCCTTGACGCCGGTCATCTTGCGCTGGGCCTGTTCGACCTTCTTATACGCTCCGCCGACCACGGCGCCGAAGATCGCGGCGCCCAAAGCGCATGTCTGGGGCGAACGGCTGATCTTCATCGGCCGGTTGCAGACGTCGGCGTAAATCTGCATCACGAACGGATTCTTTTCGGCGATCCCACCACAGTTGACCACCTCCCGAACCTTGACGCCGTATTCCTCGAAGCGGTTGATGATCGTCAGCGCCCCGAACGCCGTGGCCTCGACCAGCGTGCGGTAGACTTCGGCTGCCGAGGTGTGCAAGGTCTGGCCGACCAGCAGGCCGGTCAGCAGCGGATCGACCAGGATCGTGCGGTTGCCGTTGTTCCAGTCCAGCGCCAGCAGGCCGCTCTCGCCCGGCAGCAGCCGTGCGGCCTCGCGCGTCAAGTTTGCATGCGGATCGCCTTTGGCCGTGTACCGCTCGGGCGTCAGATAGCTGACAAACCAATTGAAGATATCACCGACGGCGGACTGGCCGGCTTCCAGGCCATACATGCCGGGCAGGATCGACCCGGGCACGATGCCGCACAGTCCCGGGACGTCGGGCAGCGGCTTGTCCAGCGGCGCGACCATCATATCGCACGTGCTGGTGCCGATGATTTTCACCAGCGTGCCCGGTTTGATCCCTGCGCCCACGGCGCCCATGTGAGCATCGAACGCGCCTGCCGCCACGGCGATCCCGGCCACCAGACCGACTTTCTTGGCCGCCTCGGCCGTCAACTCGCCCGCTTTTTGATCAGCCGCCACGGCGCGATCCGCGTACCGCTGGCGGACTTTCACGAGGTCCGGATCCAGCGACGCCAAGAACGACTCGCTGGGCAACCCGCCCCACAGATCGTTGTACATGGCCTTGTGGCCTGCGGCGCAGACACCGCGGCGAAGTGTGTGCGGGTTGGTGTCGCCGGTGATGAAGGCCGGAATGAAGTCGGCCAATTCGACCCAAGCGTAGGCGGCCGCGAACACCTTGGGGGCCGAACGCTTGCAGTGCAGGATCTTGGACCAGAACCATTCGCTGGAGTACGTCCCGCCGCACTTGTTCAGGTACCGATCCGGATGCCCGGCTGCTTTGGCAGTGATCTCGGCCGCCTCGGCGTGCCCCGTGTGGTCCTTCCACAGCCAGGCATGGGCCGCCAGTTCCTGCTGAAACTCTGGCTGCATCGCGATCGGCATTCCCGCCTGGTCCACGGGAATCGGCGTGGACCCCGTCGTATCGACGCCGATACCAACCACCTTGTCCGGGCTGAATCCCGGATCTTTCTTGGCCGCGTTGACCGCCCGCTTGACCGACACGTAGAACCCTTCGATGTAGTCGGCCGGGTTCTGGCGAGCCAGGTTGGGATCTCGCGAATCCAGCAGAATTCCCGCCTCGCCGCTGGGATAGTTGTAGACGTACGTCCCGATCTCGGACCCGTCCGCCACGTCCACAACCAGCGCCCGCACGCTGTTGGTCCCGTAATCCACCCCGATGGAAAACCGTCGTCCCGCAGAACTCGCCATTGCACCGCACCCTTTTTCGCCTGAGTTTGCCAAGGAAAGTCAATTCGAACAAGCTACCCGATGGCGGGCGGCGTTGGCAAGGGATGGCATCTCCTCGGCGACGACTTTGAGCCCGGACGTTGTGAGCCGCAAGGCGCTAGCCGCGGGTTTTTCGCGGGAAAGCGTGCCAAGCGTCACCGGCGGCTAGCGCCTTGCCGCTCAAAGTAAGTGGCATTGGCCCAGCGCCTCCGGGCTACGGCCCAATTCCGCGCCAGTACGTCCGCTGCCAGCGGATGCTGGTGCGGCCGCTGAAGTAGGCCAACAGGCCGAAAACGACGAGCATCCCCAGGCACCACGTGGGCGCCTGGCCCCGAGGCGAGTTGTCTCCCAGTTCCAAGAACAGCACGAGTTCGCTGTGACGCCCGGCCAGTGTCAGCGCTCCCAGCAGGGCGGCATAAGCGGCCGCAAAGACGAGCATCACCACCGAGACGACTCGCAACGTGCCCCAATCGGGCAGCTGCAGCAGATAGACGGCGTAGACGACCTGCAACCCGCTGGCCAACAGCAGCGCCAGCGCCCAGCGGGAAAGGCCGGCGGAACCGCTCTGCCGAGTGTGTTCGACCATGTCCAACAGCACAGGAATCACACCGACCACGGCTGCCGCCATGATCCACAGGCCAACTTGATACGCGGGCCAGCGTTTGATCCAAGTATGTTCGACGCCGGGCAGCGAGCTTTCGACCGGGATTTGCGGGACGATTGCCGCCGCAGGCGGCGGCAGCGGGGGCGGCGCAGCGGGCGCCGGTGGTGCGGCAGGTGCTGCCAGGACTTCCGGCACATCCCCCGAAGGAAGCGGCGGCGGCTTCGGGGACGCGGCAATTACTTCGGCTGGTAACTGTTTCCTGGACATTCCGTGTATTGTGCTGTACACGGCCTACGGCTGCAACCCGTGCAGGTCCGGCCGTGCGGTGATCGCCCGTGCGGGCTGTTGGAAATGCCGGCGGCGGGATGCCATAAGGTGGCCTACGCTTCCGCGGCCGATTGCCGTACACTGGGGTCATGGCGGTTTTCGCATCCTGTGAAAACAGCGAAAGACCTGGAATGGTGGAGGAGTCTCTGTATGCCCGTGGTCGTGATTTCCCCAACGGAACTGGAAGAACGAAGAAAGAGCGGCGAGCCCGTCGACTTGATCGACGTTCGCACGCCGGCGGAGTTCCGGGAAGTGCATGTCGAATTTGCCCGCAACGTGCCGTTGGACCGGTTGAATCCAGCGGAACTGCTGGCCCAGCGCGGCGAATCGGGGGATCGGCCCTTGTACGTGATCTGTCGCAGCGGCAGCCGGGGCGCCAAGGCCTGCGAGCAGTTGCTGGCCGCGGGCTTTCCCTTGCTGATGAACGTCGACGGAGGGACCTTGGCGTGTGCCCAGGCCGGCTTGCCGGTGGTGCGCGGCAAGAAGACCATGTCCCTGGAACGTCAGGTGCGTATCACGGCCGGCTTTTTGATCCTGGT
>Ga0351845_1147_pt2 | contig 15651 bp, 9 predicted proteins | sample TotcelHFGM3001M3_FD_206879 | JGI IMG/M metagenome (GOLD analysis project Ga0351845, IMG submission 206879) | Enriched cells from coal bed in the Powder River Basin, Montana, United States - Total cells FGM rep1 HSBNCT.FGM.300.1.M3 ...
AGCTTGGTCCGCTCGAACGCCCCGGCCGCGTGGTGCCGCCGGGCGTCCTGCCGGACAACGTGCGGCGGTTCAAGCTGGCTTTCGGCGAAGATCTGGCCGACATCGAACGCTGCCTGATGCTGTATCTGAAGCAACTGCCCTACGTGGATCCCTTTGCCGATTGGCCCCATTTCGTGGCCGTCGTCGCCGTACCCTCCGGCACTCGCCCGCGCCGCGAGGCCAACGTGTTCCACGTCCCCGAACAGGCGGATCGCTGGCGCCGCGAAATCGTCGACCAGATGCCAGAGCCGCAACGCCCGTCCGTCCAATCGGCAGTCCACTCCTTCCCCAACCGCATCCTGGCCGAGACGTTCGCCCGCCAGTGGCTGCTGGGAGGCAGCCCTCCCCGCTAAGCCGGATTATTTATGGGAATCACGGCCTTCATTCGAAGATGCTTTACGAGAAAACGTTACGGCTATCTTGCCTAGATCGCCGCGCATTGAAGCCCGAATCGCCAGCGAGTGGGCGGGTTCCGCTTTTCCTCTCGCTGGCGCTTCGGGCTTGAATAATCCGGGCTAACGATCTCGCCGGCAAGCGGCGAGGATTCGAGCGCCCCATTAGTGGCAAGTCGCATGCAGGCTAGTGCCGCAAGTCGCAGTTGATGGGTCACCGGCGGGGAAATCTATCCAAAGCCCGCAGGTTAACGCCCCCTGCCAGCTTGCTGGCAGGAAAGCAAGACTGACAGCTATATAGCTATAGCTAAGCGACCCGCGACGTACCACCCAGACCCCTGCCAGCTTGCTAGCAGGTGAATGAGACGATGCTCCTTGATTCTGCACCTGCCAGCAAGCTGGCAGGGGTCTACGTCAAGCTGGGGGGATTCCATCTTCATGGGCGATCAATTGTGACTTGCGGCACTAGATCGTGATTGTCATCGGTTTGACGGCGCGCCGCGATGGACTCGAGCGGACCGCGCGGATCCCATTCGCGACACATCGCAACGTGCTTGGGTCAGTGGCGAAAACGAGAGATGAAGCGTTTAACGACGCGCGGTACGTCCGGCGGGGGGGGACGACGAAAGACGTTCCGTCCTGCTCGGTTGTAGGCTGGCCACACAGGCTCTATCATGGCATTTTGAGGCGCGGTTGGCACGGGCGGTTCCGTGTTCAGCCAGGACGCGATGACGGAATAAGATGACCGCTGCAGACAGACTCGCAAAGTTGTTTCAGTCCATTGCTGGTCGCGATTGGTCGCGTGCCGACGCGATTGCGCTGGAAATATGCACGGATAGCGACGAGAAAGGCCATCACGCTATGGCCCGGAGGTTGCGTGGCGCCTTGCGGCCCAACGGGAGATCGATGGACAACGGCCGCAAGCAGCACGTCAGTTCGCCGGACGAATTCGTCAATCCCCTTGCGGCGCTGAAGCCGCTGACTCGCGCTGTACGGCTCGACGATGTAGTGCTCAAGCCCCGTTGGCGGAGAGAACTGGAACAGTTCATCCGGGAGTGGCGCTGCCGCGAAGTTCTACGCAAGGAGGGACTGAGTGCGCGGACGAAGTTGTTTTTTCACGGACCGCCGGGATGTGGCAAGAGCCTGACGGCGATGGCGTTGGGCCATGAACTGTCGCTTCCGGTCTACGTTGTGCGGTTCGATGCGGTGATTGGCGCCTATCTCGGCCAGACAGCGGTTCACCTGCGGCAACTATTCCATTTCGCCGAGGTGACTCCGTGCGTCTTGCTTCTCGATGAACTGGATGCCCTGGGGAAGCGCCGCGGCAATCCGCTCGATGTCGGGGAACTCGACCGGATCGTCATCTCGCTGATGCAGGAGTTGGAGCACGCGGATCCCGCGGGCGCAGTCGTGGCGACATCCAACTTGCCGCAGCACCTGGATGACGCTCTGTGGCGGCGTTTTGACTTGGTAGTGGAGTTTCCCTGTCCGGCAAGACGCGACCTCTGCACATTCGGGCAAGCTATCGCGGCCAAGTTCGGGTTGCGTCTCGGGGCCCCATTGACACGGCGGGTCGTAGCCGCAAAGAGCTTCGCGGAGGCGGAGACCCTCATCGAGTCGGAAGCAAGACGCGGCATCGTCCGGGTCATCGAGGCAGAAAATGGACGAGCAGCCCCCTGAACCGCGATCGTTCTATTTGAACGAGCAGCATGAACTGCACGGCGAGAAGACCGGGGGCGGGCGACTTCCGCGGTACACCGGGATCAACTGGGCAGTGAAGGGCCAGGGGATTCACCGTAGTCTTCAAAGCGTCGCCAGCCGGGTCAGGCAATCGCGTGATCCGTTGCGCGAAAAGCGCTACTACCTGTTGGCCAAGCCGGAACGCGAAGTCAATAAGCTCAGGAAGAACAAGAAGACCGGTCAAATGGAGCCCCGAGCGGAGGAGACAGACTACTCGGGGGAACATACGCGAGTCTTCGGCAGGCTCGGAATTGACCTCATTGAAGTCACCGATGATGGCAACGCCATTGTGCATGCGACGCCCGAACGCCTCACACAGCTCAGTGCTCGTGCGGAGTCATTGGTACAACTGGGGACGCGCGAACAGGCCCGCTGGGCGACAATTGGTTCGTTCGACCTGATTCCCCCGCAGTTGCGCATCGACCCAGGGTGGATCCGGGAACTTCCCGTCGACGAATCGACGGACGTCGTCGTCGAATTGCAGCCATTGCTGACGCATGTCGAGATCGAAATAGTGCTGCGGGCCATCTCCGACATGCTTCTGGACCGGTCCACCGAGAGACTCACTGGAACGGGAACAGACTTCTCGGGACGGCAGTGGTTACGCGGTCAGTTGACGCCACGGTCACTTCGTACTATCGCCAAGGACTTCTTCTCCGTTCAGTCGCTTCATCCGCCTTTCTACTCACTCGCGGCAGCCAAACAGTCATCTCGGACTCGGCCCTCTCTTGGTTCTGCGGTATCCATGCACAACGTGCCGCGGGACATCGAATCGTTTCCCAGCGTCGCCGTCTTCGACAGCGGTGTTCCGGCGGGGCACAAGTACCTGGAACCGTACCGTCGAGGCCAGTACATTGGCGAAGACACTACGGGGCGTCCCGGAGACCACGGCTCAAGGGTGGCTTCGCGGATTGTGTTTGGCGAGCAGGATTTCTATGCAGGGATTGATTCAGAGCGACTTGCGGGACGGTGTCGCTTCCTGGATGTTCAGGTATCAATGGGTTTCGGGAGATTTGACGACTTGGGTATAATGGACGCCCTTGAGCCAGTCGCGCGGAACTACCCCGACGTCCGCGTCTTCAATTTCAGCTTCGCCGCTTCTCGGCCCCCACAGTTGTGTGAACCGGTCGAACGCCAGGCGCGAATGACCTTGACCCAAAACCTTGACAATTTCGTTTTCGCCAACGACGTGCTGGTCGTGGTTGCCGCTGGAAACACGGAATCAGGCGTCGTCCCTCGGATTCCCTATCCCCGCCATGTGGATGATCCATCCTGGCGGTTAGGACACTGGGCTTCTGGGTTCAACACGCTCGTCTGTGGCTCTTATGTCGGCCACCTCAGTCCCAACGGAATGGTCAAACATGTAGGGTGGCCGAGCCCGTTTACCAAGATCGGTCCTGGGGCGTGCGACTGTCCCGTCCCCAATTACGGTGCGTCTGGCGGAAACTGGAATGAGGACTACAGGTTCCAAGCAGGGCTCGGCGTCTGGGTCTGCGACAGCCAAGGAAGATGGGAGGACCACGCCGGTACGTCGCATGCGGCGCCATTGCTCGCGCGAGAAGCCGCCCTTGCCCTGCGGTTCCTCGAGGAAAGGTGTGCATCCGGCGCACATCCATTCGCCGCGACAGTCAAGGCGTTCCTCGCGCTTACGGCGAGCCAACCTTACGAAACCGCCGCTGTTCCACAAGATGTAAAAGTACTTTGCCGTCGAACACTGGGACGGGGCACCGGCAAAGCCGACCGGCTTGCGAATCCGGGTGCGTCCACTGCGGTGTTGCTGTGGCAAGGAGTCTTGGAAGGCCCTACGGATCAAATTCAAGTTCAGATTCCCGTACCGCGAGACTGGTGGCGCCGTTCGAAGAACCCCCGACTGCGACTGATCGTCGCCTATGAACCCCCAGTCAACGCGGGAGTACATGATACCTGGGCTTGCCGCAGAGTTGACGCCAGATTGCGTCCGGGGCCCGATGCTGACGCCCTGCGTAGCGTGACGCGATCAAGCGACCATCGAAGTTATCCGCTGCTCGACCGGCTATATGATCTTCGACGCCTGTCCGGTGATGATGTCGACGGAGAACTCTGGGTTTTGGAACTCGAGTACCGGGAGACTGCGGATTACAGCCCTGGCATTGACTTCACGCCTCAGCAGAGGGTTGCCTTCGCGGCAGAACTGTTTGATGCCGGCGAAACGCCGCTCAGTCCTCAGGGATTCCTACAAGCGTTGCCTATCGCTGCCACGATGACGCGCCTGAGTATCCAGCCGGTAGTTGTACGGAACCCCGTAATTATCAAGACGCGAATCTAGCCGTGCTTTCTGTCACGACATCCAACACTCTTCGGCGCAAGTTGTCGCCACCGCCGTCGCGTTGCCGTCGGCTACGTCACATTGAGGTCGACACCGCGTCCGCCGGCTTCAGTTTGGGCTGACCCTGGCGGTCGGAAGACGGGGAGAGAGCGAAGAGCAAGGGAACGGGCGACGAGTGAGAAGATCAAGGCCAAGGTTACCGGCCGCGGTAGACGCACGTCCACCCTGATGTACGGCGATGGTTCCGTGATCAACGCCCGTGGGAATCTCGAAGCACAGGCACGACACACAAACTCGCGTTGGACAAGTCGAGCATGCCCGCAGACCCGCGTCGAACGTGCCAGCCGTTCGGCGCGAGTGACACACGCCGAAAGACCACCGATTTTTCGGTACGGCACTGCCCACCAATTTCCACCTGACGCGAGTCGGTTCCGTGGGCCAGGCGTGCAAACGCTGTGTGCTGGCGCGCATCGGTCACATCGTCCGAGGTGTCCAACCCGAATTGCCAAAGCGCGTCGACCGCCCCCAGCGGTGCGGGCAAACGCATCTTGCTTGCGCGCTCAGGTCACATCCACCTCGGGCAATTGGCTCGAAGTCCGGCGCCCTCAGAATGACAAACCCATCGGCGTCGCCCGCGCCGACCGAAAATCAAAATGACGACACTCGAAAAAGTGCCCGAGGGCTGTCAGCCCAGAGCGAGCAAGGTCCTCGTCGGAAGGGACGCGGCTGGACGCCGGCAAACGTATTTCGCGAATCGCCGTTTCTGCTTGGGTCGTGAACACCGACGCAGGTTAGCACATTGCTTTTGGAGACAGCGGTGGGGGCGACCGACGCGTCCTGGGAAATGCGGTTCGATGCGTCGGGCGGTGCCATCTACGCGGGTTGGCTGGCCCAAAACACGCCTGTGAGTTGCCTCAAACCATCGCCAGCCGCCTTGCGGCAGTATAGCATGTGAGGATCGGAAGCGTTTCGGCGGCCGAGACTGGCTGCCACGCCATGAGAATCCGCCTGGGCGCTAGACGTGAGGGACAGGGCGGTTAAGATGGCGATCGTTCCGAGCCTGGATCGGTTCCAAGCTCGACCCAAACGGGAAATGTCGGGTCAAGTGTTCGAACTGGCGCGGGCGCTGAAGTCGGTGCCAGAGTTGGCGGATGCGGATTTAAGCCTATCGTTGGGCGACGCCGGAGATTGCGCTGGGAACCCGCCCGCAATTCGCTTGATGTCCGTGGCCGGACCGGAGAACTCGGGAGCGTGCCGTTCGGGCTGGCCGTCCTGTGTGTGCCGGACCCTCAGTTGCTATCAGTCAGTAGTTGGCAAGATAAGGAGAATCATTATGAGACAAATACTGTTAACCATGCTGGTCGTCGGCGTTGCCAACGTTCTGCATGCTGCCGACTCATCGGTACCAAAAGCAGCGTACAAGAAGAATTCTACAATGGAACTGCTATTCGAATCTCGATCCGAGATCACCGAGAGAACAGGCGAGATATATTTCTTCCAGCGAAAACCGACGATTTACCCTGAGTCGGTCCTGGAGCCGGATTCGTTCGTCGACGGGGCCGGCGTGATGTGTTACGGCACGGTCCTGCGTGACAACGGGATCTTTCGCATGTGGTACTCAGCCTGGCCGCGTGATTGGGAGAACGGCGCCAATTCCGGCTTGGTCGGTTACGCTGAATCCGACGACGGGTTGGTCTGGCGGAAGCCGAAACTCGGTTTGGTGGACTACAAAGGAAAGGGGAAGGACAATAACCTGATCGATATTTTCGGTCATTCATTCACGGTCTTTATTGATCCGGATGCACCATCCGACTCTCGCTATCGTGCCACGATGTCCATCAGGCGTGAGGCCGGCTATGGCTACTATACGGCCCATTCGGCCGATGGGCTGAAGTGGGAGTATGACCAGCTCACGCCGCAGTGGTGGTCCGTGGACGTTATTACCAGCATCTACCATCCGGGTCAGCGGAGGGCCATTGTTGCCATGAAATTCTCGCCGGAGATTGACGGTCGTCGGCGCCGTTCAGTGTGGATCGGAGAACGCCGAGATGGCCAGTGGTCAAAGGCACATTCAGTGCTGCAGCCGGATAAACAAGCTCAAGCCGATGCAGTCTCCCGCGGCTATAAAATGGGCGATTACTACGGCATGGGCATGATGCCAGCCGGAACTGGTACGGTGGGCTTCCTCTGGCAGTTACGCGCCGAGAAGAACCTGATGCATGGAGTAAACGACGTGACCTTGACCTATCAGGCTGGACGCGGAGAGAGTTGGGAGCATGTCCCCGGCCGCCCCGATTTTATCAGCCACGCGGACCCCGGCTTTGGCAAAGGCACGATCTATACATCCTCCTGCCCGGTCGAGGTCGGAGACGAGCAATGGCTCTACTTCACTGCGTACACTCGCCCGCACGCCTGGTATATAGACAGCAAAGGGCAGATTGACGACCAACGAATGCAGACGGTCATCGACGAAGGCATTAGCCGTATCGGCGTTGCCCGTTGGCCGAAGTGGCGGTTGTTCGGGTTTCGCAGTGATTCCCAAGGAGCCCTCACCCTTTCGCTAGACGACATCAAGGAGCCGTCTCGTCTCTTGCTCAACTACGAATGCGAACAGGGCGGTTCGGTCCGAATAGCGCTTGAGGATGTGCTGGAGAGAACCGAAGAGAACTCCGTTCCCCTCACGGGCAGCCGTTTTGACGCCGCCGCGACCTGGAGTGACGGCGACGTACTGACGCGACGGCCCGAGGGGCAGCCGGTCAAGGTCACACTGCACTTGGATCGGGCGAGCGTCTATGCGTACCAGATTGTTCCTGTCGAGTAACAAGTATTTATCGCCGGAGCTTGGGTGGTTTTCGGACAAACGGCCTGGCAATCGCCAAACAGCATTCTTGACGATTGTGGCAGAGTTGGTGCGCTGTAGCCCTTTAGATTCCGGAGTCAGGTCCGGCTCGTCAAGTGATCGCCTTGTGGCACACCTGCCGGATCGCGGCCAGGCTACGCTCACAGCAGGCACGTCGGCGGCGATCGTGGGGCCAAGCCAAGACCGGCTGCCTGGGGCTGTGTGGCCGGCGTGGCTGGCACCTGTCGGATCGTGGGCAGGCGGCGGCCAGGCACGTAGGAGGCGAGTGTGGGGCCAAGCCAAGGCCCCCGACGTTCACCGGTCCTTGCGCGCGTAGGTCACATCCACCCGAGCAGCTTCGATCCGGAGCAGCACCGACTCGTTGCGCCATCAATCTGACGACAACTCAGCAGGGCCTACGCGTAGTCCTTTTGTGTCCCAGTATGCACATCGATGCGAGGGACCGATGTTACAATTTATCGCGGGGCGGGACGGTCGATCAGGGCGAACGTCCGCCACAGTTCCTGCAAGCGGCCGACGCGGTCGCGCGGCAAGCTGCCGCTGGAGTAGGCCGCGCAGCAATACAGGTCCGCCAACCCGGTCGCTTCACGTCCCACGGTGGCTTCGTAGGCAGCCAAGGCTCCGGCGAACTCGTGCGGCGTCTGCTCCGGGCCACGCTGGCAACCATGCTCGCGGCCCCAAGCTTCCAAAGCCTGAAAGCTGTACGCCACCAGTTCGCGCGGCGACCATCGCCGAGCGTCCCCCGTGACGAACGGGTCCGGAAAGTCGGCGAACGGACGGGGCGGTGGGGCGGTGACCGCCGAGCTGTGATCATCCGCCGCCGACTCCGCCCGGCGGCAGCCGAACAAGCTGTCCCAGAAGTCCCTTATCGCCTGCCAGAAGCTTCGCAGTGCCTCCATCACCTGCGCGCGATTCCGCCACACCAGATAACCGACGATCGCCACGAAGATCAGGTTGTACAGCCATTTGAGTCCGTGCGGGACTAGGCCCAGCACGCGGTTCAGCAGCTCCGACGGATTGGGCATCCGGGACGCGCCCCCCGGGGCTTCACGGGGATCCACCTCCGACTCGAAGGGATCTTCTTGAGCCTCGGTATCAGCTTTGGTATCTGCGGAACGGGCCTGGGCCTCGGTATCAGCTTTGGTATCTGCGGAACGGGCCCGGGCCTCGGTATCAGCTTTGGCATCTGCGGAACGGGCCTCTCTCGGCGGATCGCTGGGCTTCGGTTCTGACGGCGATTGCGATTCGCTGGCTTCGCCGGACGACTCCGGCGGACGGTCCCCCGATCGCGAGTTCTGGGTGTCAGATGAGGGTTGGCCGCGCGGATCTTTCGGACCCTGCTGTCGTCCGTTGTCCGCGGGCTCGGAACCCGAGCTTGATTCGGATGGGCCTTGTTTCGACTCGGCGCCGGAGCCTTGGTTCTGCTCCTGTCCAGCTGGTTGACCGTTGGCCTGCTTGCCGTCGGCCTGCTTGCCGCCCCCCTGCGCACCATCCCCCGCCGTGCCTGCCCCCTGCTTTCCGTCCCCTTGCGTTCCACCGGGCGACTTGCCCGTGCCGGGGGCGTCTTGGGCGGGTGTCTGATCGCTGTGGCCTTGGGATTCCTGTCCGCCGGGACGGCCTTTCTGCGTCTTGCCGGCCGCCGCGGTCGCCGGCGCCTTGCGGTCCTGGTCCCGAGCGCCTTCGTTGCCCCAGCCGTGCCGAGACGCTTGCCGATCGGCGGGCGAACCGACCTGGAACGGCACTTGCGTGATCGAGTACTCGGCGCTGGGCCGCGGCAGCAGCCAGCACACGAACAACAGTGCCGCGATCATCACACTGCCTACGGTCAGCCAGACGCCGGCCATTTCCACCGGCATTTCCAGCCGCCGCTGGCGCAGGTAACGCCGCAAGCCGAGAAAACTGGTCGTCATCAGCAGGCCCAGGCCGCTGGCCGTGTAGATGCATAACAGCTTGAATGCATAGCGCCGCGCATCCAGTTCCGTGGCCGGGATGAACCGCTGGCCGATTCCGAACAGCGGCAGCGCAGCCAACGAGAAATAGATCACCCAAACGCCCGGGGCATGGGGCCGTTTGCGGTGTTCGACGAAGCGTTCCCAGAGACTCTTGGGCTCAGGTGGACGGCCGCGCGACGTGGTCGCTTCGAGATCGCTCGCCGGCGCGGACGAAGCGGCGGCCGACGAATCCGGCGCGCTTTCCAGACCTGCTGTCTGTAACAGCCCCTCGCCCGACGCATCTTCGCGTTCGTCGATAACGGTACAGTCCCACGTCAGTTTGTCGGCGCACCACCAGACGACGCCGATCAGGAGGATGTTGAACAGCCCGGCGGACGAGGTGAATCGGCCGAGAACCAGCAGCATGGCCAGCGCCAGCGGAATCGCGTACAGCGTCGAGTATTCACGCCCCTCGTCGATCGAAATGCGGGCGATCAGGACGGCCGCGAACACGAACAACGCGAAAATGTACTCCATGCGGCCCGCGAACGGGCCGCGATAGAAGACTTGGATCAAGAAGAATACGAGGCTTCCGACCAGCGCCATGATCAGCCCGGGGCTGATGGCGATCACCACATAGTCGGTCAGCGTTTTCTGAAGGCGAGCCATGATCTACGCATTCAGCTTTTGCAACAGGAACGCCATGTTGTGCGCCAGGTTCTTGATCGTTTGCAGCCCCTCGTCGTCCTTGGCGACCTCGCCCTTTTCGCGGCCAAAGGCGATGTTCCAATACGTCGAGCCGGGGATGATCATCTCGTTGATCAGGAAGAAATAGTTCAGCTGGGCGAACGTAAAATTCTGGCCCGCCCGCCGCGCGACGGCGATCGCCGCCCCCACCTTGCGCCGCAGGAACCGTCCATTCCTGAGCGACACCAGGCCCACGCGATCCAACAGGGCCATCGTCTCCGGAGTTGCGGAGCCGAAATAGACCGGCGAGCCGATCAGAATACCGTCCGCCGCCATGAATCGCTCGATCATGCCGTCAAAGCCTTCGTCTCCCAGCGTACACATCGGCCGATCGACATGGGAACAATCGTCGCAAGCCGTACACGGCAAGATGGGCCGCCCAGCCAGCGATACGAACTCGGTCTCGATGCCTTCGGTTTGCAATTCCTGCAACGCCGCCTGTACCAGCAGTTCCGTGTTCCCGCCGGCCCGTGGACTGCCCGAGATGCCTAACACCTTCATGACGTTCTCCTGTCTTCCTGAGGTCCTGGAAATGAACGCGACTCCGTCACTTCGTATACTCGACAATCAACTCCGGCGGCTGGCCGCCTTCGCGGGCGATGTAGCCGAGGCCGTCGCAGCTGGTGGGATCGAGGGCCAGGCTTAATTCCTGGTTGCCTTCGAACGCCATCTGCAACGGGATCTCGATGACCTGGTTCTCGGCGACGCGGCCGATCTTGCCCACGACGTCTCCCAGCTTGGGGCGGTTCTGATACGTAACGCCGGTCTCGCTCCACGGCTCGGTCACCAGGCGGACGTTTCCTGAATCGACCGAGGGATTATCGCCGTTGACCAGTCGCAACACGGCCGAACGCGGCGTGCCGTCGACCGCGATCCGGAATCGCAGATAGGCGATACTGTGGTGGTGATCGCCCATCTGGGCGTCGCCGCCGTCGACGTTCAAGCCCTTGGCCGTCCCGTAATTCGCCGTCGGCTTGGATTGGCTGGCGTGGGCATCTTCGACCACCGGCAGAACCACCCGCCGCAAGTCGCCCAGGTGCGCCAGTTCGGCTTGCCTTTCGCTTTCGATCGTGCCATCGGCCCGAAGCAACTTGATTGCGACCTGATGCTTTCCAACCACCGCCTGGTTACCCAGAACGGCGTTCAGCGAGACATTCGTCTTTGCGCCCGTCGGGATCCGGATCGGCGTTTCGTGGGGAGTGACGGTAAAACCAACCGGGGCTTCGACGCGCAGCACCCCTGCGAAATCGCTGTCCTTGTGATTGGCGATCACCACGTCTGCTGCCTGCTCGGGCTGGGCGTTGTTCAGCAGGAACGACGGCACGCCAAAGCCGAGCGTCAGGACCTGCTCGCGGACGACCTCGATACCTTGCAGCACGGGCATTTGATCCGGGGCCGGGTTGGCGACCGCGGGGACGAATTCGATCGCGAGTTCCGTATCCGCGTCGATGCCCGTGAACTGCTTGACCAGCGGCTTGTTCCGGCCGCCGGCCTGCTGGAAAACATCAACTTTCTCGGCCACGATCCGGCCTTGGATCTTGATGTCGAAGACGCGTTGGCCGGCGGTGTCATGGTCCAGTTCGGCAAAGGCCAAACGTACCGTGTAGCGTGCCGTGCCGTCGGTGGCTTCGGCCAGCGGGATCTTGCACTGCTGCAGGCCCCGCAGGCCGGAACAGAACGCCCACGACTTGTCCGTGTCTTCGATCTGCAGACGTGCGGCGTCATGGTTGAAATAGCCGCCGCCGGGCAGCAGCGTGACGCCGATTTGCAGCGGCAGCACCAGCGAACCGCTGGGCCGGGGATAGCCCAGCCACAGCCCGCCGGAGGCATCCTTGCGGTCTCCGGGAGCCCCCAGGTTCAGCGCCAATCGCTTGACCGGCGTCATCGAGCCGGGTTGGCTGAAATAGGCCCACTGCCGGTTCTCCTCACGACTCTGGAAAACCACGGTACACATGTTGGGAAACGGGCACATGCATCCCGAGCTGGCCTCGGGGACCATCAGCAAACCGTTGGCAGGAATAAAGTTGATCCAGCAACCCGGCCGCTGGGCGCCGAAATGCTGCGTGCCGAAGTCGTTTTCCAAGTCGTACCATCCCAGCGTCAGGGAGCGGAACAGCAGCATGTGAGGCGACGCGGCAGGGCATCCGCAGTGGTGCCCGGGCCGCGCGAACTGCCAGACTTCGTCGCGCCCCGTCACCGGATGCACGCGAGTCCGCTGTTGGCCGGTCCGCAAGTCGTAGGCCCACGGCTCGGCGTGCAACGTGTCGCCGATCACCACCGGACGCACGCGGTAACCGATCTGTTTGTCCCACATCAACCCGCCGTCCGTGCCGGACAAAGCGACCACTCGACGCGATTCAAACTGTCCGGCCAGAAATTGGGTCCAATAGTGTCCATCAAGGAACACGCCGAACAGGACGAGCACGTCGTCGTGGTAAATAGCGCCCAGCGAACACCAGTAGTTCCCGCCGCTGGCGCCCGTGACTTCGACAGGCTTTTCCCATTGCTTGTCGCCCGTCGCGGCATCGAGCGCCACGACGCGATAGACGGCGGCGGCCTCGAATTTCTTCAGCAACTCGGCTCGCTCGGCGTCGTTCAGCCGATGCACTTGTTTGAGCTGGTCGCCCAGCGCCTCGGCGCGTTGCTCCTCGGTCACGCCGGGGCTGGCAAAGTACAGACGCCCATCGCCGATGGCAATGGACCCCTGGCCGATGTCCTTGCCGTCATGTTTCCATCGCAGCTGGCCCGTGGCCAGATCGAGGGCAAAGACACAGTCGGCGGTGCGTCCCTGGACGGTGCGCGAACCGTACAGCAAGTCGCCCACCACGGCCACATAGCCCCATCGCCGCGGCGTCTCGTCGGCCGCCGGTGGCAGCTTGTAGGTGAACCGGGTTTCCCCCGTGGCGGCATCGAATCGCAGGCATTCGTCGCCCACGGCCACGAACAGGCTGTCGGCGTTGGCTGCCGAGTTGCCCGCGTCGTGGGTCACGCTGACCCGCAGCGCCCCGCGAATCTTCCGTTCCCACAGCGGCAGTCCGTTGTAAGCGTCGAAGGCCATGACGGTATTCTCGCCCACGCCGGCGCGGTTCGCGGTCCCTTCGCCCAGGACGAACATGCGGCCATTGACGGCCAGCGGCGCCGCGGCTCGCAGGTGCCGCTCGGCCATCTGAGTGGGTCCGGGGTTTCCAAACCACAACAACCCCAACGGGGCGCGGACCAGTTCGTCGTCGCTGCACGTCGTATTGCCGGGCTCGGCGTATTGATGGGTCCAACTGCCCGCCCCCGGCAGCGGCCCGCGACGGAAATCGAGCCACATGCCGTTCTCTTCGGAAATGCGCCCGCCGTCGATTCCCGCTGCGGCCAACCACGGTCGCATCGCCGCCGTCTGCAGCGGCGGGACCTTGCCGTTGGCAGCCGCAGGTTGACCGATGCAAATCGCGCCGCCCAGCGGCTTGAGTACGCGGAACGCTTCCTGGGCGCCGCGGGGCAACTGGTCGGACAAGATGGTCTCTTCCGAAACCACGAGGTTCGCAAAGTAATCGGGGAACGGAATCTGCGCCAGCTCGCCGTGCTCGACCGTCACACGGGCTCCGTACAGTCCTGCGGCATCCAGCGCCCGACGCGCGGCCTGGGCCTTCTGTCCGTCGGGCTCGATGCCACAAATTTGCAGCTCCGTCCGCTTGGCCAGTTCCAACGCCAGCCGGCCGGTGCCGCAGCCGAGGACCAGGCAGTAGCCGCGCGTGATCCCGGTGGTGCGGACGATGTGCTCGGCCGCCGCTTCGAAGACCGGGGTCAGTTCGTCCGCCGGGAAAGGCGACGAGGCGACCGCCTGCTGCACCACGCCACTGGCCTCCGCGCCCTCCGGGCCGAAGCAGTAGATGGCCCCGGTGTCGGAACTGACAAACAGCCGGCCCTGGGCAACCGCCAGGCCGCGCGCCTTGCCGTCGACCTCGCCCGTCCACAGCACTTGGCCCGAGGCGACGTCGAAGGCCAACACCTGCCGGTCGCCGCCGGCAAACAGCACGTTGCCGGCCAGCACCAGCGTTTCGGAGCAATCGCAGCGCATCCGCCACATCTCGCCCGTCGCGATCCGAGTCTCCGTTTCCTTGATCTGCTGGTTCACGGCGTCCAACTGCGTCTGCAGCTGCTGGAGAGCCGCTTCCGGGCCTTGTTTGGCCCGTTGAATTTGCGCGTTGAGATCGCGCTGGCGATCCAGCAGGCCCTTGCGGCGCAGGCTGGCGGCCGCATAGGTCTGGCGGTTGACGGCGAACAACTCGCGCCCGGTCGCGGTGTAGAAAGCGTCCGGGGTGACGATCAGTTGATGGCCCCAGAACCAACTGGAATGCGCACGCGAGTTCGCCTGGTCAAAGCCGACCATCTGCTCGGTCCCGGTGAACAGTTGGTCGTCGGCCAGCGTGGCGTACGTGCCGCCGATGATGTGTTCGGCATAAGCTTCATACAGCAGGCGTCCGTCCTGGCGGTCGAACGCCGCCGGCGATACCCGCCCCAACGGCGTGAACAAGCGACTCTTGGAGGCCAGCAGATACCCCTGCGGCGACAGGCGACTTTGCGGCGCGTCACCACAGGCATCGTTGCACCACGTCAGCGTGCCGTCCTCGGCGTTGACGGCGTACATGGCCACGCCCTCGGCCGGAAAAATGCCGGCGCCGAAATAGGCCGTGCCGTCGTCCACCAACACCCCGGTGCGGACCGGCCACAGCGAGATCATCTTGCCGCTGCCCAGCACCTTGCGTTCGCTGGGGGCCGCCTGGAACCGCCACTGCTGGCCGCCGTCGCCCGCGTTCAGACAATAGACGAACCCGTCGTCCGAGCCGACGTACACCTTGTCCCGCCACACCGTCGGCGCCAGACGCACGGGCCCCTCCGTCAGCACGCTCCAGCGCTCGCGGCCGGTATTCGCGTCCAACGCCATCACTCTGCCGTCCGCGGACGAGCCGAAATAGACCGCGCCGCCGGATACCGCCACATGAAAGGCATCGTCAAAGTGGACGCGGCGCTGCTCGGTAAGCCCGTGCCAACCGCCCACGGGCCGGGGATTCGGCTCGGCCCAAGCCGGCTGTGGCGCGTGACGAGGCTGGAAGACCCAGCATTGCGTCAGCGGCGGTTTCACCGTTTCGTCCGTCACCCCGCTGCGGGCGTTGTCGTTCCGATAGGTTGGCCAGTCGCCGGCCCACGACGCCATCGGCACCGCGAGCATCAGCAACGCGACCATCAGCACCGTCAATCCCAGCCATCGCTCGGCGCGAGCCTGCGACTGCTTGCCGCGCAATCCAACCATGTTTGCCAGGAAACCGATCATGATCCATTCCTCCTTACCGGAACTGCAGGGAGACTCCTGCGATGCCAAGCGACAATGGCTGCCACGGCTGTCATGGCGGCCAACCTTCTGCCGGACGCGGGTTCGGCAAGTGTACATGGTATCGGAAATCGCGGCCACATGCCATCATTCGTCGCCGGCGGCCTGGCTTCAGCGGAAAGCGATCCGCCCGCGGGTCGCGCGCTGAACCAACTTTCCTCATTCTCGGTTCACACGCAACTCGAGGTGGCGGAGAATTGGTCGGGCGAAGAATCGGTCGCACAGCGACCTTCTGAACGCAGCCGCGGGATTGCCTCCCG
>Ga0351845_1214_pt1 | contig 15540 bp, 10 predicted proteins | sample TotcelHFGM3001M3_FD_206879 | JGI IMG/M metagenome (GOLD analysis project Ga0351845, IMG submission 206879) | Enriched cells from coal bed in the Powder River Basin, Montana, United States - Total cells FGM rep1 HSBNCT.FGM.300.1.M3 ...
ATAGATTTCATTGCACAGCAAACAATTAGCACGCATAGTTAAGAAATGTCTCGATGTGCCAGGTAAGGAGCTATTCCAATTTTATGATGATACAGGTGAAATACATTCTATCCATTCAGGAATGGTGAATGAATATATTCAGGAAATAAGCGGTAAAGAATTTTCAGCAAAGGATTTCAGAACATGGTCAGGAAGTATTTCAGCAATTACAATTTGCAATATACTAGGCAGTTGCGAAGAACAAAATGCCAAACAAAAAATAAATGAAATCTTAGATGAAGTTGCAAAACATCTTGGCAACACCCGAAATGTTTGCAGAAAATATTATGTATATCCTTCCATTTTGGAATTATACCAAACAAACAAACTCAACAAATATTTACCTGACCTCAATAAACCCATCAATACGCAAGACAAATCAGGATATACACACGAAGAGAATGTGTTAATGAAAATACTCAAATCAAATTACCAGACCGCTAACACAATAACGGTGTATGGGCCAAAAAGATTAACCCAAACTTAAACAAGCTATCAATTTTTAAACAGACTCTTAGTAAAATTAATTACCTTTAAGAGCTATATCCACAATATTACGGATTGCCAAACAACAGGACGATTTACACAAATATTTAACCTTAAAATTAATCGAAATGAAAAAAGCAATTTACACAATCATCTTGCTCGTTACATTCGGTTTGAGCAACCTTGCAAACGCACAAACCCTTGCAGGAGGAAGAGCTTTTTCCCTTGCGGTTTGCGATAACTATACTGTACAGGCTTGGGGATACAACACGAATGGTCAACTTGGAAATGGAACCAATACCGATAGTAATGTTCCTGTTGCAGTAAGTTTTCTCACGGGAATCACATCCGTTTCATGCGGAGACAGGCATTCCCTTGCCCTGAAAAATGATGGTACAGGTTGGGCTTGGGGTGATAATTCAAATGGCGCATTTGGAAATGGAACCAACACCAACAGTAATGTTCCCGTTGTTGTAAGCTCTGTCACAGACATCACCGTCATTGCCGCAGGAAGGTATCATTCCCTTGCCCTGAAAAATGACAGTACAGTTTGGGCATGGGGATTTAATGGTGAAGGTGCACTTGGAAACGGTACATACACCAATAGCAATGTCGCCGTTCCTGTGAGTTACCTGACGGGTGTCGTTGCCATTTCAGCAGGAACAAATTTCTCCCTTGCGCTGAAAATTGATGGTAGTGTTTGGGCCTGGGGAATTAATGACGAAGGGGAACTTGGAAATGGATCCAACATTAAAAGCAATGTTCCCGTACCTGTCAGTTTTCTCACAAACATCATCTCTATTTCGTGTGGATATTTTCATTCCCTTGCGCTGAAAAATGATAACACGGTATGGGCCTGGGGATACAATGACAATGGTCAACTTGGAAATGGAACCTACACAAACAGTAATGTCCCCATGGTTGTGAGTTCTTTGACAGGAATCACCGCGCTTGCAGGAGGAAGATTTCACTCTCTTGCTATAAAAGATGATGCCATGGTATGGGCTTGGGGAAGAAATAATAGTGGTCAATTAGGAGATGGAACAAATACCAACAGCAATGTCCCTGTACAGGTAAGTTCTCTTACTGGTACCACCACCATTGCTGCCGGAGAACAACATTCGCTGGCCCGGAATAGCAACGGAAGTGCCTGGACCTGGGGAAGTAATGGTAACGGTGAGCTTGGAATTGGAACCAACACCAACAGCAATGTTCCGGTTCAGGTAAATGTGCTATGTTCGGTGTTATCCTTAAATGAAATTACAGAACAACGATATCTTTCAATTTTCCCAAACCCGGCATTCAGTTCCATTACCATCGATTCCCCGATTAAAGGTTCTCTCTCAATTCTAACCAGTAGTGGTCAGCAATTCCAGGAACAGAAGATCACCGAACCAACTACTACAATCGATATTAGCACCTTGCCCAGCGGGATTTATTTTGTGAGGTTAAGGGGTGAAAGGTCGGTTCAGGTTGGGAAGTTTGTCAAGCAGTGACGAAGTCTCCAGTTGCAACTTTTTAATAGTAAGGAGAGCCTCACAGGTTGTCTTTTTCAGGTTTGGAATTCGAAGGACTATCTTATCAGTCCATACTTCAGTATGGCTTTCAATGGTAGTAATGAGGAAAAAACGCTTGCTTTGACGAGCCTAGTGTCAATTAAACTGTTGAAATAAAATCCAACCAGGTACTATTAGCCTGGTAATCCTCCACCACGATGCTGCTGTCTGAGGTTTTAAAATGGCCAAATAAACCGGCAATTTCAAGTCGTAAAACCACCAGGCAGTTATCAATCAGTTCCTTTTTAAATCCTTTTACGCCAAGGTCCATGACCATCTCCATGGAAATAACCCGGCTGATGACTTTCCCAAGTTCAACCATTTTACGCTGAGGTAACTCCATGTTCAGTTCGAAGTTGAGCAGATCCTTAACTGTACATGCAGCTTTTTCGGTATACCGAAGCAATCGCATAAACTGGAATAAGTTATGTTCTTTGTATTTTTTCATTCGTTTCAGAACACTTTCCGATACCTGGGCGTACAGGATATCATTTGATCCTTCGAATATCTGAAAAGGCCTGCTGTCGATAATCCCTCGTCCTCCAATGTGGCTGAACCGATAAGCTTTTGCCCCAACCAGTTGTACCAGCGATTGTGCTGCCTCCTGCATCAGGTCAGTTGCAAAACTCTTCACCGAGTTTGCAACCAGTCCACTCCCTGACAGTTCTTGTTCCAGTCCGGCCTTATGGCTGCTGTATGCACACATGGCCGAGGTAATGGTGTAAGATGCCTGCATCCTGGCCAACCGATGCTGAACCTGGTCATAATTTAACAGAGGGCTCCCGCTAACCCAACGGGATCTGCAATGATCAATGGCTTCATCCATCATGCGATGAATAAATCCGAGGGCCATCCCGGGAAATTGCAGACGGTTCCGATGCAACAGGTCAAGCAAGAGTTTAATTCCTGTTGTTTTGGGTTCCAGTCTGAATGGTTTGGGAATATGAATGTCAATACGGTTTCTCCCATAAGGGATCTGATGCAGGCCAAGGTTATCAAATAACTCTTCAACCATAATTTCCTGCCCTGGGGCGTGAACGTCACAAATAAAAAAATCAATGTCCCTTTTCAGATTTCCGGAATCCAGTTGTTCACGTGCAGCAAGTAACCAATAGTCGGCAAAACCAGTTAAACCGGCCCAATGTTTCAAACCTGTGATGTGAAATGTAGCCTGCTCAGGTACAAAGCAGGTCTGCATGTTTAAGGCATCCGTTCCGTAATCGGGTTCGGTAATCATCAGCCCTCCCATGGTCTGGTCGTTCATAAACCGGCTGAAAATTTCCTTCTTTACCTGTTCATTTGCATATTTTGTTACCGGTTGCAGAAACAACCCTGAATTGATGCCAAGCGTCAGAGAGAAAGCCAGGGATTCGTAAGCAGCAGCAGAAAGTAATGCCAGGATTTCCCCGACCTGTCCTCCTCTTCCCCCGTAAACTGCCGGAATGGAAACAGACAATGGGTTCATCGGCATGATCTTACGAAGTACAACAGCAGGGACTCCTTTCCGGAGAATGAGCCGATCGGTTTCGGAAAGATTCCGGAAAGTTTCCTTCATCCGGGTTTTGAGATCCTCCAGATAAGCGGAAAAAGGAACCTGGAAATTTATCTCATTATCTTTACTCATTTGAGAAAATGTTTTACCATGAAGTTCCAAAATTAAACAAAAAGGGGCACTTTAACCTGCATCTCTTTTAACGACCTACAACCTAACCAAGGCAAAATACTCCGGCAATGCAGGGTTGCTCAAGGTTGTAAGAGTGTTCTAATGGCGAAGTGACCAACCGCATTCTGATACACCTTCCGATAAAGCACAACCAGTTGGCCGTGAAAGTTGGATTTGAGGTGGATCTCTTTTCTGCAGACAATTTGTTGGAGGATGGATGGAAGAACCTTGAACTCCAGGGCAAGACCGAATACTTCCCGCAACTGGCAGCAGGCTTGATCGACCTGGATGAAAAGTACCTCGCCTTCCATCATCTGGCCAAACCGGAAAAGTTTCTCATCGTGAAAAAAGAGAAACTTGTTTTCGAGGATTATTTCCAAACCAATGCCGATTCTGTTAACCTCCTCTACAGTCAGCGATTTTTGGAAACCCTTTCAATCATTATCATTGGCGGCTGTTTCCTTTCAATTCAGCCGGGGAGACTGGTCCCCCAGGTAAACAGCATAAAAAAAGCTGCCCCAACTGAATGAGGCAGCTTTAAATGATGTTTATTTAGGACAATTAATGTGTAACAGTGATTTTAACCGTGCTGACGCCCTGTGCAGTAGTTACTTTTACCAGGTAGATGCCACTGGGGTAGGTAGAAACATTGACTCTGGCAGTAGTGTTGTTGACGTTCAGGTTGCTGTATACTTTCTTTCCGCTGAATGACACTAGTTCAATGCCGGTGATTTGATCATCACTCTTCAGATTGATAAATCCGGAAGTTGGGTTCGGGTATACCTGAATGGCTTGCTGTCCGGGTTCGTTGACCGAAACACCATAAATGGTTACCTCAACCGGGCCGGCGGGAACAGATTCGCCTTCGTCATAAACGGCAGTAACAGTATAATCATATGTACCGGGGGCAACGTCTAAATCATCATAAAACAGGTTGGCGATGACAGATGAATTCAACTTGGTCCCTTCGCGGTAAGCATTGTAACCAAGCAGCGCCCGGCTTCCGAAATTCGCAACGGGAGGAACCGAATGGGTGATGTTGACACCCTTTGGGTGATACACCATCTGTTCCTGTGTCAACGTCGTTGAAGGAGGTGTATTTACCGGCACCAGTTCAACAACCGATCCGTCGGTGTATTCTACGATGGCACGGATAAAGTAAGTTTCATTCCATGCTGCCCAGGAGCCTGCGGTATTGTCATAGTCCCATGAACGGCCGTTATCAATGGAGTTGAATCCCATATATACACTATCGAAAAGATAACCAAACCCAACCATGAAATCCTCATTTACCAATATATTCTGTGCACTAATATCAACCTCCATCCAATCATCATTAACAGCATCAGCAGTGGTTTCATAAAGGATTGTTGTACCGGGAGTAGTGCCAAGCCAGTTGAATACCCTTGGTGCGAATTGTGTATGTGTTCCATCGTAGGAAGTATAATACTTCAATTTCAGAACCTTACATGCACCAGCAGGTGACATCCGGGATGACATGGTAAATCCAGGATAATAGTATCCTCCGGTAGAGACTCCATCATCATAGATCAGCTCTTCCGTAGTCGAAACGGGGGCATCCCAGGTAAGAGATACATCCTGTCCGTCAACGGTGGCAGCGAGGTTTGTAGGTGGATTCAGTGTTGGAGGCACAGCGCCGGTTCCATAAATCAAAAACGGCATGCCCTGCTGAAGACCGGAACCATTATCTAATGCCGGTCCCCATGCACCAGCGGTGGTTGTATACTGGAGGGCATTCCCTGTTTCAAGCTGAGCTGGAATTGTGATAGGCGGGGCCCATGGACCAGATCCTAAAGTTCCGTTAAACTGATAGTCGACCCAATAGGTTCCTTCATCGAGCGAAAGAGCTGTTGTGCCAGCTGTATTATGCATGATCGGGCGGTCGGTAGCGGTCAGATTGCTGCCTCTGTAACAGTTTGACCAGAATGTGCTTTGCATGATGTTTGTAGTTGCATCTCCCCAGATGACCGTTGCACCGGCAGTTCCTGGTTCTCCATCCCAGATCTGAAGATTGACAGCTGTGATAGTGGATGTGGTTGTTGAGCCTGTTTGGTAGCAAAATACAATAATGGAATCGATGACCCAGCCACCGGCAGGAACGTCGAAATCATCTGCCATCCGGTTTCCGGAACCTAATTGAGCTCCAAACCCAAGCGTGGTATTGGGAGATTCCAGAAAACTGAAGTCAGCACCACCTGCTCCACCCCCTGGGTTGGTAACAAACGGGCCATTGTCATACAACATGCCTTTTGAGTCGGCAGGAGTGACAGGGTTAATCGTTGATAACTCCGCCGCCGTGTAGGTCATGCCAACTCCCAGATCGGCTGCCGTCGGGTTGAATTGCGAGAAAGCCATGGATGAAAGCATGAAAGAGATAATCATGAGCATGGCAATTGGTGAAATTTTTTTCATAGATGTAATGTTTAAATTTATATTCCACAAATATAATAGGAAAGGAAGATAAAGTCAACGTCAAACGATAAATTGTTGAGATAACTTGATCAAATACCTTTTCTACAGGTTCTAATTTGCAATGTTTTCGTAGTTTTACATTTGGTTTCTTAAAAATGAAACCCGTACCTGATTAAGTTGTGACGATGAGGTTCCTGGTAAACGTATTTCTGATGACACTCTTCCTGGTATCGGGGATTGGAAATCATCTTCAGGCCCAGCGATACTTTACGAAGAATTACACCGAGGCAGATGGCTTATCAAGTTCGATGGTTTTTGATGTTGCTCAGGATTCGGCGGGGCAGATTTGGTTTGCCACTCGTACCGGAATTTCGAACTATACCGGAACCCGGTTCATCAATTACAACCTGAGCAATGGGCTGAGGGACTTCACCTATGCATTTCTGGCTGTTGATCAGCAAGGAGCGTTATGGGCCCTGCCTCAAACCGGAGAACTCTGTGTGTTGAAATTTTCAGGCACGGGTTGGGAAACCATATTCTGTGACACCACACTGAAACAGGCACCCTACTATACAACGTTCGACGTATTTTCCCAGGGAAACCAGGTAGTTGTGGCTGTGGGAACAAACAAATCGGGACTTCTGCTATGCAGAGATGGCATCTGGACACATTATAAAACCAACGAAGGTGCAGAAAATGACAGGATTAACGGAATTGCCGGCACAGGCAATGCCATCTACATCGCCACGGGGAAAGGACTCTCTGTTATTCGCAAAGGTACAATCTCTGGTGAGAATGATATCCAGGAGCCTTATTTCAAAAAAAACATACTTGCCCTTTATGCGGCACCTTCATCATTGAACAGAGCCGACACGGTATTATGGCTTTTAGGGGAAAACTGGTTGGGAATGCTCTCCGATGGTTTGTTTCATCTTGTTTCATCGGATTTTGATCTTCCTGCTAAGGATATTGGTAACAGATGCTTCCTGAGGGTCAGCAACAATGGTGATGTTTGTTTTGGAAACCCTATCTATGTCTATTTCTATACGGAAAGATCAGGAAAAACGGTCAAACTTGACAGAACCAACGGACTGATCACCAACGGAGGAACTGCTGCTTTGACTGATCGGGAGGGCAACCTCTGGATAACAGGGTTCAGGGGGATCACAAAGATTCCCTCCATGCGGTTTCAGCAGTTCTCAGAGCAGAACGGATTGTACAGCAACGAAGTTGCTTCCGCTATTGAGATCTCCCCTGGCCATTATGTTTTCGGGCATCACGGCGCAATCACTTTTTATGACGGTAAGAGTTTTACCCCTCTGAAGCTGTCAAACCCTTCAGGCAAAGACGAATTTGAAACCCGGGTTCAGGATTTGGATGTGGATCCGACCGGAAATTTGTGGATGGCAGTCTCTAAAAACGGGATTGCACGTCTCACCAGGGATAGGAATCTGACTTGGTTTGGGCCTTCGGATGGTTTGTCTGGCAAGGCGAACAGTGTTCTGGTCACATCCGAAGGCTTTGTCTATGCTGGTCTTGACGATGGATTATTCCTCTTCAAAAACGGCCGGTTTGAAGAACAGGCTGTCGGCAACGAAGTTGTCAGCAATGGAGTCAGGAAGGTTTTTCAGGGCCCGCGAAACGTTTTGTATTTGGCCTCATTCACCCGGGGAATCATCAGGGTGTCTGGCGACAGCATTGTATCCATATCTTCACCAGACAACCCCCTCGCCAACAACATCTACTCCATCTTTTTCGATAAACAGAATAAGGGATGGGTAGGGACTGCTGCCGGCTTATATGCAATCAGCGATACGGTGCTGATTAAAGTAGATTCCGGTGGTTTGGTCATCAACCGGCCCACTTACCTGATCCTTCAGGATCATCACGGATGCCTTTGGTTTGGCACCGATAACGGGGCCTCCCGATGGAACGGGGCGAGACTAGACCAGTTTACCATCAGGGAAGGTTTCTCGGGACTGGAGGTTAACCGTGATGCGGGTTTCCAGGATCACGAAAACAATATCTGGTTTGGAACCAACAATGGTCTGACAAAATTCAACCCTGAATATGACTATGAGCTGAATAACACTCCTCCTCCAATCGTGAAACTCGGGTTCATCATTGTTGAAAGCGATACGCTGAACCCATTTGAAAACCGTTCATTGGCGAGCGAAAGGAACAGCCTGACATTCCAGTTTTCCATCTCTTCCTATATCGACGAGAAACAGGTTTTTTATCAGTGTAAACTTGAGGGATTTGACGAGGAATGGTCGAGGGATTTTTTCTTCCATAATACTGAACATTCATACGACAACCTTCCCCCAGGTACCTACAGGTTTTGCATCAAAGCAAGAAACTCCATTGGAATATGGAGTGATCCGCAGTGTTCAGCCACGATCCGGATCCGGCAACCTGTATGGTTCCAGTGGTGGTTCATCCTCCTTGTGATGGCTTTCATTTTTAGCCTGCTCTTTATTCTCACCCGCCTGTTCGTGAGCAGAAGGTACAATCTCCGTCTTACCAAGATGGTGGCCATCAGAACCCGAGCTGTGCGGCAGTCGGAAAAAGATCTCCAGGAGAGTAATGAATCAAAAGACAATTTTTTCTCTATCATAGCACACGATCTGAAGAGTCCGTTCAACGCCATGCTTGGAATGCTGGAACTATTGACCACAGAATACTCTGATTTCACCGACGACGAGAGAAAAAAGATCCTGATAAGTTTAAAAATGGCATCTAACCGAACGATCGATCTGCTGGAAAACCTGCTCACATGGGCACAATCTCAAAAAGGACTGTTGCCATTTGTACCCGTGAAGTTTGACCTGATGGAATTGGTTCGGGAGAATGTTTCGCTTTTTGAGCCTACGGCCAGGACAAAACGAATCAAGCTGATTGCTACTCTCTTTGACAATGTGGTTGTTTATGGGGACAGAAACATGATCAACACGGTTATCAGAAATCTGATATCCAATGCGATAAAATTTACTTATCCGGATGGAGATGTAACCATTACAGTTGATAGGGGCAGTGGCAGAAAGGTTACTGTCGCAGTCATTGATAATGGGTGTGGAATATCTGAAACGGCAATAAAAAACCTTTTTATCCTTGATAAGCGAATCTCAACCAAAGGAACAGGAAATGAGTCGGGAACCGGACTTGGGTTAATCCTTTCGAAGGACTTTATCACAAAAAACAAGGGAGAGATTTGGGTAGAAAGCAAACCGGAAGCCGGCTCTACCTTCTATTTTACACTACCTGTTGATCCACCAGGTAACCAGAACGGGAAAAACGACCAATGATGTTTTATGGATAATGAGGTCACCATCCGATTGGCCGCTTCAACTGATTGGCAGGTCATCGTTGAAATTTACAACCAGGGCATTGACGACGGATGCAATGCATTCACCACACATATCTCAGTGGAGAGCCAGAGAACCTGGCTCGAGAGCCACGATGGGATCGAATATGCCATTTTCGTTGCAGAAGCGGGCTGTCATGTGGTAGGCTGGATCACGCTGAGTCCTTACAGGAAAGAGCGCCTTGCCTTCAGGAAGACCGGAGAGACCAGCTATTACATTGATCGGCAGTTCCGGAACAAAGGAGTTGGCGGAAAATTAATGGAATTCGCCCTGGAGAAGGCACCTGCGTATAACCTGGAAATCCTGCTTGCTTTTCTATTAGATATCAACTCTTCCAGCGTGAGGTTGCTGGAGAAATATGGCTTCAGCCGCTGGGGGCATTTTCCGGGAATCGCGGTGGTGAAGAGTGGCAAATGTGGCCAGTACGTTTACGGGATCAACCTCAAATAAACGGTACGTTACAGCTTCTTACATGCAACCAAATGACCTTTCTAGGGTCTGTACTTTCAGCTATTCTTAATTATTATGACTCCAATTCTCAACTTGAAATACTCCTCTTTTTTCATCCATTCTCCATTCCTGCTGGTCATATGGTTGAACCTTCTTTCACCATCCGCTATCCAAAGTCAGAATTTCCCTCCTTTTGAGATCGAGATTCATGATTCATCATCTACTTCGGGATATTTTTTTATTCTCCCTTATCAGGCCATGCCGCCGTTCCTTTACGAACACCCCATGCTGATCCTCGACAGCCTGGCCCGCACGGTTTTGTACGCGGTCATCCCCGGAACCTCCGGCATGAATTCAACGATCGATTTCAAGTTGCATCCGAATGGACAGATGAGTTTCTTTTCATACCTGGATCAGAAATTCTTCATCATGGACAGTACCTTCCAGGTTACCGACACATTGGTAACCGCGAATGGCTTTGATGCTGATCCGCACGACATGCTGATCACAGAAGATAACCACCGGTTTATCATGGCTACAGAGACTCGTACCATGAATCTCTCAGGTTATCTCTGGTTTGGAACCAATCACAACCAGCCGGGCAGCACCAATGCCCAGGTACAGGGGACCGTGATCCAGGAATTTGACGAAAACAACAATCTGATTTGGGAGTGGAAGGCTCACGATCATTTTGCGTTTGGAGATGTCGCTGAGATTTGGCTTAGAAATCCAAATGTAGTCGACTGGACCCATGCCAATGCGATTGAACAGGATTACGATGGAAACATCCTGCTTTCACAGAGGCACTTCAACGAAATTACCAAGATCGATCACCTGAACGGAAATATCAAATGGCGGTTCGGAGGAAAAAACAACCAATTTATTTTTTCCAATGACCCACTTGGCTTCACCGGTCAGCATGATATCAGGCGCCAGGCAAACGGACATATTTCTTTCCTGGATAATGGCCAGTACAACTTGATCACCTCTGCCCGCGGGGTGGAGTACTCCATCAATGAGCTCGCCCACACAGCCTCCCTGGTGTGGGAATATATCCCCGACACAGGCGTTTTCAGTAACTCGCTCGGCAGCCACCGGATGTCGCAACAAGGCAAGCATCTGATCGATTTCGGGAGACTTTCCGAAGACTTGCCCTGGATGGTTTACCTCAAACCCGATAAATCAAAGATCTTGGAGATCAATTGCCCCAGTGGTTATGTGAGTTACCGTGCCTTCATTTACGACACCCTTGCATGGTCATTGAACCGGCCAATCATTGAGTGTGTTACATCCGGGAATAATTATCTTCTTGAAGCCGAACCGGGCCACCCCGAATACCGATGGTCAACCGGAGCTACAACCCGCTCTATTCCCATCACCCAGCCAGGCACCTATTGGGTATACGTTCCTCTGGGTATCGGGTATGTTGCTTCGGAATATTTTACCATTACCGATATCCAGAACCCATGTAACCTGACCGGGATCTCCTCATCACTGGCAGAATCAGGACCCTGGATTGAGGTTGCACCCAATCCTGTTTCGGGCCAGGCTAAAGTCACATTCAAAACACAGACGGGTTTTTCCTCAACACTTTCCCTGACTGATCTTACCGGGAGGGTTGTTAACCAATTCGGCGGAGAATCATTTGCGCCGGGGGAACATATGGTTAAGCTTGAGACCAGCGGTCTTCAAAAAGGAATCTACCTGCTGCAGCTGCGAACAGGGGATCAAACAACAGCAAAGAAACTGATCGTCATTTAATTTGCACCCACCCCAACCTATGTCTCCCACCATGAGGCGGACTGATCTTTTCTAGCGGTTCCTGGTGTTTCAGACCAGAGGAGATAATTGGGAAAAAGAGCGTATCTTTGCAAAAATTTCCAATTCATTAATTTCAAAAACACATTGACTTTCACTGACTTCGGATTTGACCCCCGCTTGCTTGAGGGGATCGACTCACTCGGATTTACCATACCTACCCCCATTCAGGAACAGGCTATACCTATTATTGCAGAGGGGAAGGACCTTATCGGTTCGGCCCAGACGGGCACCGGAAAAACGGCGGCCTTCCTTTTGCCCATCACCAACCGCATCCTGCAGGAGGATGGCGGTACCGGCATCAAGGCACTGATCATCGTCCCAACAAGAGAGCTGGCCGTACAGATCGACCAGCATATGGAGGGGCTTTCCTATTTTACTTCTGTATCATCGGTGCCCATTTATGGCGGAACCGACGGAGCCACATTTACCCGCGAAAAGGCAGCCCTGACGGGAGGAGTGGACGTTGTGGTCTGCACTCCAGGCCGGATGATCGCCCACCTCAACATGGGGTATGTGAATTTCTCCACCCTCAAATATCTGGTGTTGGATGAAGCCGACAGGATGCTGGATATGGGTTTTCACGACGACATCATGAAGATTATCTCTCATGTGCCGAAAGTAAGACAAACACTGCTATTCTCCGCCACCATTCCACCCGATATCAGGAATCTCTCCCAAAAGATCCTCAATGAACCTGCCCAGATCAATATAGCCCTTTCAAAACCTGCCGAGAAGATCCTGCAGCTGGCCTATTCCGTTTATGACACGCAGAAACTGCCACTGATGAAATACCTGCTCGGCAACTCGAAAGGAAGGACGATCCTGATTTTCTGCTCCACCAAAAGCAGCACAAAATTGCTTAGCCGCGAGCTGAAAAAGTCGGGCCTTGAAGTGCAGGAGATCCACTCCGATCTGGAGCAGAAAGAGCGCGAAAAGGTGATGCAGGGATTCAGGAACAAGGAGATCCAGGTGCTGGTTGCAACAGATGTTGTATCACGTGGCATTGATGTGGAAAACATCGACATGGTGATGAACTACGATGTACCCAATGATGCCGAGGACTACATTCACCGCATTGGCCGCACCGCCCGTGCTGCCGCATCAGGCGTCGCAATTACCTTCATCAATCCCGACGGACAATGGATATTCGGGGAGATCGAAAAGCTGCTTGGAAAACTGGTTCACAAAGGTGCAGTCCCATCACAGTTTGGAGAGGCACCAGAATACAACCCGAAGAAACGGCCCTCCTACCACAAACACAGTAAGGGCGGGTTCAAACCCCGCCCATAAGTCCCCATTACACTGTGTCCTATCGGGCGGGTTTGGAACCCGCCCTTACACTGTGTCCCATCGGGCGGGTTTGGAACCCGCCCTTACACTGTGTCCCATCGGGCGGGTTTGGAACCCGCCCTTACACTGTGTTCCACCGGGCGGGTTTGGAACCCGCCCTTACACTGTGTCCCATCGGGCGGGTTTGGAACCCGCCCTTACCTTCTACTTCTCCCGGGATTTCTTCAGGACCTCTTCCTGGATGCCTTTCGGCAGAGGCTGGTATTCGAAAAATTCCATCGAGTAGTTGGCACGTCCACTGGAGAGGTTTCGTAATTGGGTGGCATAGCCGAACATCTCCATGAGTGGTACAAAGCACAGAACCTTCTGGGCGCCTTTCCGGTAGCGGCGCATAGCCTCGATCTTGCCTCGGCGGCGGTTCAGGTTACTGACAATATCGCCGATATATTCATCCGGCGTATTGACTTCGACCTTCATAACAGGTTCCAGCAGGATCGGATTCGCTTTCATGAATCCATGCCTGAAACATATTGAGCCGCAGGTTTGGAACGCCATGTCGGAGGAGTCGACCGGGTGAAAATTTCCATCAAGCAACACCACCTTCACATCCACAATAGGGTAACCGGCCAGGATACCGCGTTCGAGCGTCTTCTGGATCCCTTTGTTTACGCTGGGAATATATTCAATGGGGATGGCTCCGCCTTTGATCTTGTCGGAGAATTCATACCCTTTCCCTTCGTTCGGTTCAAGTCGTAATACAGTATGAGCAAACTGACCTTTTCCACCGGTTTGTTTGGCATGCTTGTAATTGGATTCTACTTCCAGCGTGATGGTTTCGCGGAAGGCAACAGCGGGTTCTCCCACTTCAGCATCCACTTTGAATTCGTGCTTTAACCGGTCGATAATGATTTCGAGGTGAAGTTCGCCCATTCCTGAAATAACCGATTCCTCGGTTTCGTCATCATAACGGATGTGAAACGAAGGATCTTCATTTGCAAGCTTTGCAAGGGCTTCGCCCAATTTAGCCTGATCAGCCCGTTTTGCCGGGGCGATCTTCAGTTCAATAACGGCAGGTGGAATGTGAATCGATTCAAGGAGCATCTTATGTTCCTCACTGCAAAGGGTATCACCGGTTTTAGTAAATTTCATTCCGATCAGGGCAACGATATCGCCAGGCCCGGCCTCTGTAACCTCTTCCCGCTCCTTGGCACGGATTTTCAGGATCCGGCCAATCCGTTCGTACTTGCCTTTGGTGGAATTGAAAACCTGCATCCCGCTTTTCAGGGTGCCTGAAAAGATCCGAGTAAAAGTTTGCTGTCCGACGAAAGGATCGTGAATCAGTTTGAACGCCAGTCCTGAAAAGGGTTCGGTTGGGGAGGGATGACACGTGTGAGTTTTCTCACTGTCGTCGGGATCTATACCAACCACGGCTCCTACATCAACAGGCGACGGCAGGTAATCGATCACGGCATCCAGGAGAAGCTGAACGCCTTTGTTCTTGTATGCAGCACCTGAAAAGACGGGAGTGATAAGCAACTTCAGGGTAGCGTCGCGGGAAGCGCTTTTCAGCAGCTCTGCAGGAACATCTTTCTCATCAAAATAGAGTTCCATGATTTCATCGTTGAACTCTGCAACCTTCTCCACCAATTTAGCACGTGCCTCATCGCATTTAGCTTTTAACTCTTCCGGGATTTCAGTCTCAATCCGGTCAGTCTCGGTAAACATATATGCTTTTCGTTCGATGATATCACAGATTCCGTTGAATGTATCTTCTTCTCCGATCGGAATATGGAAGGGAAACGCATTGGCATCCAGGTATTTGTTCATCTGGTCTACAACCGCACAGTAATCGGCTCCTGTGCGGTCCATCTTGTTGACGAAAGCGATACGAGGTACCCTGTAGCGGTCGGCCTGGTTCCAAACCGTTTCACTTTGGGGCTCAACGCCGCCTACTGCGCAAAAAACAGCGATCATGCCGTCGATAACCCGAAGAGAACGCTCTACCTCTACGGTGAAGTCAACGTGTCCGGGGGTGTCGATAAGGTTGATCTGGTAATCCTTCCACGAACAGGTGATGGCTGCTGAAGCAATGGTAATCCCTCTTTCCTGCTCCTGTTTCATGAAGTCCATGGTGGCCTGTCCATCGTGCACTTCACCCATTTTACGGGTAGTTCCGGTAAAAAAAAGAATTCGTTCGGTTACGGTGGTCTTGCCGGCATCGATGTGTGCCGCAATACCGATATTTCGAAGTTTATTCAGTGTCATATATCCATTTTTTGGGGGTGCAAAAGTACAAAAAATATTCACATAAATCTTGTTTTATCAGGGTTTTATCGGCAGGGAATAGCTGTACATCTAATTCTTTTCAGTTATAGTACCGAATCCGGGAACTTTACGTTATAAATCGTGTAACGTTCAGGCTAGAAATGAGTCTTAC
>Ga0351845_1208_pt2 | contig 15308 bp, 15 predicted proteins | sample TotcelHFGM3001M3_FD_206879 | JGI IMG/M metagenome (GOLD analysis project Ga0351845, IMG submission 206879) | Enriched cells from coal bed in the Powder River Basin, Montana, United States - Total cells FGM rep1 HSBNCT.FGM.300.1.M3 ...
GCCATGGACCTGAACGGGGTGGACGAGGCCGGCCTTGACCCGCTGGACAGACGGTATCTGCAGGCCGTCATACGGCAGTACAACGGAGGTCCGGTGGGAGTCAGCGCCATCGCGGCAACACTGAACGAAGAACGCGACACCCTCATCGACATGGTCGAGCCGTTCCTTCTGGCCGAGGGTTTTCTCAACCGGACCAGCAGGGGAAGGGTCGCCACGGCAAAGGCCTGCAGGCATCTGGGATACCCCGGGCCGCCTGACGAGAGGCTTCTGCTGTGAGAAGCGCGCTGCTGCTCCACGCGTGCTGCGCTCCGTGCGCCACTGTCACGGTGGAGGAGTATGCCGGGGAAGGATACGACCCCACCCTCTACTTCCACAACCCCAACATTCATCCCTACATGGAGTTTCTCAAAAGGCTGCGCACACTGGAGGCTTGGGCCTCCCAGCGGGGGATACCATTGACAACCGACCACGGCTATCCACTCGAGGAGAACGTGGCAATGCTTCTGTCGGGAACTTCCCGCTGCGCCCTCTGTTTTGGGGAGAGGCTTGCCGCAACGGCTCGAAGGGCCTCCGAGACCGGTTTTACAGCATTTGGAACAACTTTGTCGGTAAGTCCCTATCAGGATCAGGAGCTGATCATCCGGGCCGGAACGGAGGCTGGGGATAGTTACGGCGTTGAGTTTGTCCACATCGATTGCCGTACCCGCTACAGGGACTCAATACAAATCTCGAGGGCTCTCGGGCTGTACCGTCAGCCATACTGCGGCTGTGTTTTCAGCGAGAGGGACCGGTACCTGAATGGGCCAAAAATCTCTGCGCCGAAGGGTATTGACAGCACACCCCAAAAGGATTAGTTGTTTTCCGCAGTGGTATACCCAAAACTGGAGGGATTGGGGTCATATGAGAAATGTTATCGTTCTTGCCATGTTGCTTTGCGCCGCAACAGCTTACGCTGAAAGTGCCACACAAACCGACTGGAGCGGCGGCCCCGGCATATACGGCCCCGCCTCAACCTGGGGTAACAGGTTTCATATCAGTGACGCCATGGACTGGGACACCGAACCAGGCCAGCTGAAGCTCATCGTGAACCGCAGCGAGAACACCATAGCAACATCTGTCACATCGCCGTACTACGTGGTGGCCAACGATATGGACGTTGACGGCGACCTCGACGTTGCGTACTGCAGCTACGGCACAGGCGCAGTCTACTGGTCGCGCAACACCAACGGGCTGGGCACAACCTGGTCCCACCAGACGGTCGGCAGCCTCAGCCAGGCACAGTTCATAGCGGTGGGCGACTTCAACAACGACGGTCTTCGCGACATCGCAGCATCCAGCGCCGATCAGAACAAGGTCGTATGGTTCAGGAACAACGGCGGTGGCGGTGCGTGGTCCATGCCCATCACGGTCGCGCAGAATTTCGACGCCCGGCAGATCAACAGCGCCGACATTGACGGTGACGGCAATCTTGACGTTGTAGGCGTTTCATACGAGAGCGGGGACGTTGTCTGGTGGAGGAACACCAACTCCGGCAATACCTGGGCCATCAACTACATCGACGGTGCCCTCCTGGGCGGCTACGCGTGCGATGTGGGCGACCTCAACAACGATGGCCACCCGGACGTGGTTGCGGTCAGCTTCAGCACCGGAAGGATCGTGGCATACTTCTCCCAGAACCCCTGGGGCTTCAGCTGGGCCCAGCACGAGGTCGGTACCTTCACCGGCGTCAGGGCTGTAGCCCTTGCCGACGTGAACGATGATGGCAAGCTCGACATCGTTGTGGGAAGCGGTTCGGGCAACGGAAGCCTCCGCTGGTACAACCATGTCAGCGGCACCACCTGGACCATGAACAGCATCGAGGGTACCGCCCCCGGTCTTCGCTCCATCGATGCGGCCGACATGGACGGCGATGGCTCGCCCGATGTGATAGTGGCCTGCCGTGACGCCAACAGGATCTACTGGTTCAAGAACTTCCTCAAGCTCAGCCAGCCCTGGGTGCGCTACGACGTGTCAACCTACTTCGCCGGTGCCAGGGGTGTTTCGGTGGGCGACATGAACGGCGATGGCGTGCCCGATGTGATAGGCTGCGCCGAAACAGGCAACAAGGTCAGCTGGTGGCGGATCGGCGGTTTCAACACTCCCGCCATCCTTACATCCTCCATCCTTGACGTGAACCCTCCAGTACCCGGCAACAACAGGTGGGACTACATCCACTGGAGCCAGGTCACGCCTACAGGCACCACTATCAAGTTCAGACTGAGAACCTCATACTCGTCCAGCGATATGGGACCCTGGAGCACCTGGATCACCAGCGCCGGAAGCCTTGCACAGGTCGTGGCACAGGGCGGCCGCTACGTTCAGTACCAGACCGAGCTTTCCACCTCGAACCCCAACATCACTCCTTCCCTGAAGGACATCACTGTCATCTGGGATCCCTACAGTGTCGGGGAGGGCACGATCGAGCCGGTCGATGAAAGGCTGATCTGGCTGCCCCAGGGCAACCCCGCCAGCGGAGCCTTCTCGGTGTTCTGGAGCGTACAGGCTGCTGGTTCCGCTAACGTGACGCTGTACGATTCAGCCGGTAGAGCGGTAAGGGTCCTGCAGAGCGGCGAGATCCAGCCGGGAAGTTACTCCGCCGTCGTGGGCGGCCTTCCCGCCGGTGTGTACGCGGTTGTCATGACAGGCCCCGACGGCATGTCAGCCCACAGGCTTACTGTCATCAACTGATCCGACAGGCAATAAAGGTGAAGGGGCGGGTTTTTTGCCCGCCCCTTCCAGTTCCCGGTCAGGCCCTGGTCATGGGAATACCGAACCGCAGTGCGAAAAGGAACAGAAGGTTCCGGACGCCGTCCCTCCACAGGTTCAGTTTGGGCTTGCCCATTCGCTCCGAATAACTGAAAGGGATGTTCACCTCGCGGCAGCGAAGCCCGGGGGCTGTCCAGGCTTTGATCTTGAACTCCTCGGACAATGCCATTCCCCTGCTGGTGAGGTTTATGCTATCGAGGATATCCCTCCTGAAAACCCACATCCCGGACTGGCTGTCAAGGATCGTACGCTGGAAGAGCACTATCGTGGCAGCTGACAGAACGAAATTGCCGGCGAACCGGAGTGTGCTGTTCAAAGTACCGGCGTGGTCATCGGGCCGTCTGCGGGCGCTTATGAAATGAAGGTCATCGCTGAGAAGGACCCGGGCAAGATCGGGTATCAGGTTGACCGGGTATGTTCCGTCGGCGTCGGCCGTTGTAACCAGATCGGTTCTGACTGCCGCGAAACCTGCCATGTAAGCGCTTCCGTAACCCTTTTCCGGTTGATACACCACGGTGCAACCGAACCCCCTGGCGACCTGTGCGGTGTTGTCGGTGGAGCAGTTGTCAACCACCACGACCTCATCGACGCAATCGGGCACTGCCCGCAGAACGCAGGGCAACCCCTCCTGTTCGTTGTGGGCGGGTATCACAAGGGTTACGGTTCTGTCAAGAATCATGCTTCGAAGCTACTTCAGACTTGATGGGGGGTCAACAGTCGCAGGGCGCAGGTGCAGGTACGCGAGGAACCTTCTGACCATGAAGGGCAGGACCCCTGGGCGGAGGATTTGCCCCAGTATGCCCATGAGCTGGCGGCCCCTGAGATAGAATCGCAGAAAGGCCTTTCTCTGGAGCCCGAGCACTTCCCGGGCCGACAGACCGGAGGGGGGCGCGGGGCAGCTCGTGTTGTGGAAGACGCTCCAGACCAGTTCCGGTTTCTCGCAGGCGTCAAACCATTGTCCCCCCGCCTCGGAGCCGGGGATGGGGAGGAAGTTCGCGAACTGCGCCCAATCGAGCCCCGATGAGAGGGAGAAGGAGATGGTCTTCAGAATGTCTTCCCTGGTCTCTCCGGGCAGTCCGATGATGAAGTACCCAGCCACAGGCAGGCCGTGCTTCTTTATCATGGCTATCCTTTCCGCGATAACTGATGTGGAAAGGGCTTTGCGGATGGACCTGAGAACCCGGTCAGAGCCTGATTCGATGCCGCAGTGAACCACGTACCAACCGGCCTTCTTCATCAGGTCAAGTAGTTCGTCGTCAAGGCTGTCCAGTCTTACGCCATTGGGTGTCGAAAAACATACAGGAAGGTTTCTGGCAATTGCTTCGCGGCAGAACTGCTTCGCGTAATCGGCATCGAAGGTGAAGTTGTCGTCCTCGATATGAACCTCGCGAACCCCGAATTGGTCCACCAGAAGCCCGATCTCGTCCCAGACCCTGGAAAGCGGCCTGTGTCTTATCTTTCTGCCCGTTATGCGGAACCCGGCGCAGAAGGTGCACAGGTAAGGACACCCCCTTGTGGTGATTATGGGCGCGAATGGAAGCCTCTTGAGGACAACGCCGTTTGGCAGCCCTTTGTACCGTTTCGGTGGCGCGTGATGCCATGCCGGAGTGGGCAGCAGGGACAGATCATCGAGGTGGACAGGTTCGGTCTGCCATGGATCGCTCCTGCTCACCACCCCGGGTATCCTGTTGGATGCTCCGGACAGGTAAAGGGGAAGGGTTTCCTCCGCCTCACCAAGGAAGATTGTGTCGACCTCGGGCAGGTCGTCGAAGGAGGCGGTTCCGCGGCAGGACGCGTGTGGACCTCCCAGCAGGAAAGGGACCTCTCCCAGCGCGAGCCTCAGTTCAGGCAGCACCATTCGAAGGACCGAGACATCGCTTGAGAACGCGGTTATCAGAAGGGCTTCGGGCTCCGATCCCTGAACCGCACGCACCAGTGCGGCGCCTGTGGTCCCCGTAAGAGCGGCGTCCAGCAGGGTGACCTCATGCCCGTTCTCTTCAAGCACCGCCGCAAGAACCAGCAGGCCGATGGGCGGAACAGTGTTGGTCGAACCGGGTCTTGGCGGGTGAAGAAGGGTGCATCTCACCGCAGATGGGCCTCGTGGGCGGTGACAGACAGTCCGCCAAGCACCCAGCTGAAGGTTTCTCTCCCGGTAAAAACGTAACCCTCGGGAAGAAGAGCCAGGATGTTGCGACGGTCTGCCGTCAGGAGAACAAGGTTGATGACATCGGGTCGTCCGGCTTCCTGTGGTTCGTCAACATATCCAAGGGTCGGATAGTCCCCGATCCTTGAGTCGGGGTAGACCGGGCTTTCAACCGATGTCATTGCGGACCGGACCGCCCTTGCTTCAAGAAGACCGGCCAAAGTGGCGTCAGGCTGCCAGGGGTGTCTGACCGTGAGCATGCATGATGCCGAAGCCGCGCAGAACAGGATCCAGATGAAGGCCGAAACGGTTTTTCCCGCCCTCTGGAGAGAGTTTGCCAGCAGGGCCATGAAAGGGGGATAGGCACCAAGTATGTAACGGAAAAGGTTGAGACAGGGATCGGGACCAACCCCCACGATCAGAACGTGAAACGCAACAATCATTCCAATGAAAAGTACCTGGGCGGTCACCGCCGCCCTTGGCGGACGCTTTCTTACAAGGATCAGCAGGCCTGCAAGCAGAATGAACCCTGTGGTCACCGCCAGCCTTGTCGGTGGGCGAAGCAGGGCAGGCAGAGACAGCGCCGCAATGAATCCGAGCCCGGGTCTGCGTCCCGCCTGATGGAAACAGAAGGCCAGGGCCGCCGAGACAGGGAACCAGCGGAAGTCCTCGCCGACAAGGTGTCCGGCGAACAGACGGATCCGTTCGGTGATCCAGTTTGCCGGAAGCTCAGGTGAGGCGTCTCCGATGAATTGCGGGAAGATGAAAAACCCGTTCACTGACAGGTGCATCAGGCCGTTGAGCAGCGGAACCGCCAGGGGAAGCAGCCAGACAAGCTGACCCCGTCCTGCTTTTCTGGTGTGAACAAGGTCCGCCAGGAAGAACGCCGCCGCGAGGATGATCCCGGACTGCCGGAAGACCGTGGCAAGAACAGTGAGCAGGGCGGCCTGGAAGCGCCTGCCCCTGGTGTAGAATACCGTTGCCCATGCGATGGCGGCCATGTGGGCTGTGTCGGGCAGGGCGCGAAACGCCTGAGCAAGGACCAGGGGGCTCGCCAGAAGACCCAACGCGGCCATGATCCCCACTCTGTCCGAGCCGGAAAGCTCCTTTCCCAGCCGCCATGTTCCCAGAAGCCCGAAACCGGCGGCAATGGTTGGCAGGATGCGGGCCGTCGCGAGCGTGTCGCCGAAAACACGAATCAGCAGAGCCCACAGCCAGAAGAACATCGCGGGATGGCCCATGGCCATCTCACCCCTGCCGGGGCCGGCAGGCACAAGGGAGAGAGAGTTGCGGGCGATCCAGCTTGTGGCCGAATAGCCGTACCCGATCTCGTCACCGAACAGGGGCACCGACCCGAACCAGAGCAGTGAGAGAGCGACCGCCACCCCGAAGCAAGCCAGCCACGGCAGTGTTGTTCTGATGGTCATCTCTCGGGGCTGACCAGGTTTTCGCTTACTATGCCGGTGACCCTTTCGCAGTACTGGCACCTGTACGTCACCAGATCGCGGTTCTCAAGGCGAAACTTTCGTTGAGCGCCCAGCATGTTCGTGGCACAGTTGGGGTTGGGACACAACATGACGCCGGTGATGGCTTCAGGGAGGGATATGCGCCTCTTTTCCTGGACCCTTCCCTCCCTGATGATGTTGATGGTGGCGTTCGGCGCGATGAGTGAGATCATGTCGGTCTCGTTTCGGGAGAGGACCCTGTTCTCGATCTTGAGGATGTCCTTCCCAGCAGGGAGCCGCTTGGACTGGAACCCCACTCCGATGGTGAACACTCCGCCGCTGCCAATGCCAAGTATCTCCACGACCTTCAGCGCCATGGGGGTGGGGATGTGGTCAATAACCGTTCCGTTATCGATGGCGTAGACCTTGTATACCCTGTCGCTCATGAGATTCCTCCGGTTACCAGTCCGAGAAGCGCCTGCCGCGTGGGGATGCCGTTGTGGGCCTGGCGGAAGTAGATGGCGTTTGGAAGCGAATCGACCTCTTCGGCTATCTCGTCCACCCTTGGCAACGGGTGCATGATCCTGATGGAGTCACCCAGGACGGCTACGGTTTCGCGGGTGACCCTGTAACTGTGGGCAATGCTCTCATACTCCTGCGGGTCTCCGAAACGCTCCTTCTGGATCCTGGTAACGTACAGGACATCCATTTCGGAATCCTGTGCCTCCTCGGGCGAGGAGACGACCCTGAAGGATACTCCCGAGTCGGCCAGCTCGGTGAGAACGTGGGGAGGCATGGCAAGTGAAGGCGGTGAGACGAAAACCATCCTGGCGCCGAAAAGGGCCATTGCGTGGGCGAGGGAGTGGACGGTGCGGCCGTACTTCAGGTCGCCCATGAGCCCCACGCAGAGGCCTTCGAGCCTTCCCACGCTTTCAAAGATCGTGAAGAGGTCGAGGAATGTCTGTGTCGGGTGCTGGTTCGAGCCGTCACCGGCGTTGATGACGGGAACTGAGGACAGTTCGGAAGCCAGCCTGGCCGCGCCTTCAACGGGATGCCTGATGACCATGGCGTCGCAGTATCCTGTGACAGTTCGTACACTGTCCGCGAACGATTCGCCCTTTTTCTGGGATGATGAACCGGGATCGGCGAAGCCGAAAACGGTTCCGCCTCCCTTCAGTACCGCGGATTCAAAACTGAGCCTGGTGCGGGTGGACGGCTCGAAGAAGAGAGAGGCCACACTGAGCCCGGAAAGAAGGCCGGGGTGTTTTCCCGATTTCACTTCGCCCGAGGCCTCCACTATCCGCCAAAGCTCTGAAACCGACATATCCCTCAGGGAGATGATGCTTCTGCCTGAAAAGGAACTCAACGGGAATCCCCCCTCCTAAGTGGCTCGCGAAGCTCCCGCTCGCGTTCCCTAACAATGTCAAGCATTTCCGCCGGCCCTCCGGCGGAAAGAAGGTCGTCAACGAAACCCGGCAACCTGAGCATCCTGTTCAGCCTGGCCAGCATGTGCAGGTGCTCGTTGGCGGAAGGAAAGACGAGAAGGAAGAAAAGCGAGGTAAGCCTTCCGGTCTCCTCGCCGAACGGAAGGGGATGCGGCGGCCGGAAAAGCATGAGAAGGCTGTGCTCGACGAAGAGCTTCCTCACGTCGAGGGGGTGAACAAGCGCCGCGCCGCACCTTAAAGCCGTCGAGGCGGCCTCCTCGCGCAGGATGATCTGCTCGAGCAGCGCCGATTCATCGTAAAGTGCCCCCGTTCCGCACGCCTCGGACGCCATGAGCCGAAGCATGCTGCTCCTGGTGCCCACCCTTTCCGGCAGTACGATGTTGCCGGAAAGCATCTCCGTCATGAGAAGCGCCTTGGAGTCTATTCCGGCGGTTTCGGCGTTTGACTGCTCGGCCAGGGCGAGACGGTCGGCGGCGAGGCTTCCGAACTCACGTGTGAGCCAGTCAAGGATGTCGGATCTGAGGTAGCACTTCTGGCCCTGGAACTGCACGGTTTCAAGGCCGGCCCTGCTGATCTCGCGTGAGGCCTCCTGCAGGCTCATCCCGAGGCACTTGGCGGTGTCTGTCAGTGTGAGGAAGGTCTTCATATTCTCTCCCGTCGCGCAGGTCGTATTATAGTGATTGCACGGCTTCGAACGCATCGCGATCAATGGGAGGCAAAGTGATGAACGAGTTGGTTCGCCGTTTCGTAAGATACGCTGAGATGGACACCCGAAGCGATCCATCAAGCTTCTCCGTGCCATCCACGCCGGGGCAGACCGGCCTGCTGGCCCTGCTTCGGGATGAGCTTCTGGAGATGGGGGTTGAAGGGGTACACCTGGACCAGGGAGGGGTTCTGTACGGATCCCTGCCCGGCGGGACTGGAGGCGTTACGATAGGGCTGATCGCGCACGTTGATACCGCTCCCGCCGTCTCCGGTCACGGGGTCAGGCCGGTCGTTCACGGGGAGTGGGACGGTTCGCCCATCCCCATTGCCGATGGAGTGGTGCTGGATCCCGGGGAGTGCCCGCAGTTGGAGCTTTACAAGGGCGGGACCATTGTCACATCCGATGGAACGACCCTTCTTGGCGCCGACGACAAGGCGGGTGTCGCAATAATCATGGAGGCCCTCCGTCACATGATCGAGACCCCGGGAATGCGACGCCCGGGGATAGCGGTGGCCTTCACCACCGACGAGGAGATCGGTCGTGGAATGGACAGCTTCAGTACAGCAAGGTTCGGTGCCGACTTCGCGTACACCATCGACGGCGAGCAGCCGGGTTCAGTTGACAGCGCCACGTTCAACGCGTGCAGGGCGGACTGGAGGATAACCGGCATCGAGGTTCACCCGGGCAGCGCCTGCGGCAGGCTCGTGAACCCCGTGAGGATCGCTGCCGAGCTGATCTCCATGCTCAAACCGGAGGAGATGCCCGAGAACAGCTCGGGGGAAGAGGGATTCGAATACCCGATGGAGGTTTCGGGGGACACCGAGGCCGCGACCGTACAGATGATCATCAGGGATTTCACCACCGAAGGGCTTGCCGCAAGGGTACACAGGATGCACTCTCTTCACCGTTACCTGTCGGAGAAGCATGAAAGGGCGGTCATCGGGCTTGAGATCAGGAACCAGTATTCAAACCCCAGGGATACGCTGAGGGCCGACAGAAGGCTGGTCGATTACGCCATGCAGGGAACGGAGAGGGCGGGCATCACTCCGTGCGAAACCAGCATCAGGGGCGGCACCGACGGGTCCAGACTGAGCTTCATGGGAGTGCCCACTGTCAACCTTCCCACAGGCGGAGGCCTGTTTCATTCCCGCAGGGAGTGGCTTGCGGTACAAGGGCTTGAAACGTCACTGGCCGTGCTTCTCAACACGATCGACATTTGGGGGGAAAACCTGGCGGAATAGGGGTTGCCTCGACCCCCGGCAAAGCCTATTATCTGTAACGCAAGAAGCAACCCAGTGAGGGGGTGCCCCTTGAAGGCGGTGCTTGCGGTTCTGCTTCTTACATCATGCGCTGCGGTTTTCGGGCAGTCTGAAGAAGAGATGGCCGTTCAGGAAACTGTTGAGTCATTCTTTGCAGCCCTTCAGGAAGCCAAGGGAGAGGAAGCCGCAGCCCTCTACTCCCAATCGGCCATGCTTCAGGTCGATCTGACGTTCCAGTCGATCCGCGAAGGCATCAGACGGAACGACGAGTCGGTCCTTCTCAGGCTGCGGACCGCCGGCTACCAGGCGGAGAGCGGGGACATCAGGGGCTGGACCACGCTCGAATACCTCACCGAGACCCTCAGGCTTCCCATGATGTTCGGCAGATACACACCGTTCACCATGACGGTTGATTCAATTCGTGTTCAGGGAAGACGGGCCGATGTATTTCTCACTTTCGAGAACACCGCGGGAATCCTGATGGAACAGCAGGCCTGTTTTGTGAGGGAGGACGGCCGCTGGCTGGCCGAGAGCTTCATGGGGATGACCTCGTTTCCCTGAAACCTTCATCAATGGTCTTTGGTGATCTCCCTGCGTAGGGAGTTGACCTCGGGGCAGTCCCTGCACGTTGTTTCTGTGATCGCGTCGTGCCTGCGGCTCCAGATTGGCAAAAAATCCTCTTCAGAGAGGTTGCCTATCGGGTTTCCCGTGTTCCAGTAAGGACAGGGGAAAACCGCTCCGTCCGGGGCCAGGTATACCGTTCTGGCAAGGTAGGGGCACCTTTCACGCGGTTCCCTGACCTCTCCGCACGACAGTTCGATGGAGACTCCGAGACTGTTCGCCCTGGCTCCAGCTTCCTTCAGGATGGCTGAGGCATGTTCCGAGCCGGGGTCGACAACGCTATCGAGCGTCGAGAGGCCCTTGTAGGGCACGAGCGGGACCAGCCCCAGGGCACGCACGCCCAGACGGGCCGCCAGCTCGACGAGCTCGGGGATCTCCGCAAGGTTGGCTTTCTGGAGGGTCGTGCTGAAGGCAAGCATGGGGAAGAGCCTTTTTCCCCTGATCCTTACCAGATTTTCAAGGTTCTCCACTATCCTTCCGAGGTCAGCCCCTCCGCGTATGACCGCATGGGTTTCCTGTCGTGCCCCATCGATGGACACGAACAGGGTGGTTGGAGGGTACTTGACAAGAAGTGCGATGTTCTCGCTGTTGAGAAGGGTTCCGTTGGTCACCATCTCCCTTGAGGGCACGCCTGACCCGCACAGAGCTTTAAGATGTGACCCGATCCGGGGATTGCAGAAGGGCTCGGCACCGCATGAAATGCTGACCATTGAAGCCAGTGGAAACACCTGCCGTGAGATCTTCAAGAACAGTTCCTGGTCCATGTGCAGCCACTTCCGGTCGGGGTCGGTATCGGCGAAGCGCATGGGGCACATGGAGCACCTGAGATTGCAGTGGTTGGTGGTGTCCATCCGGACAAGAAGGTGACGGCGCCTGTCCCGGAGGGCAACTCCCGGGAACCTGTGGGTCCTTCTGAAGAAACGGGACAGGATCGTTCTCATGGTCGTTATTATAGCCCTGCGTCCGCGTTGTATGTTAAGGCTTCAGAAGAGGGGGGTGGGGTTCTGAAACCGGTCCTGATCCTGGATTACTCCGTCGACGGTCTTTCAGGGGGTACCATAGGCGGAAGGCTTGCCTGCGCAAGCGAAGTCGCGCGGGTAACCCCTGCCGATCCCTTTCCGGAAGTTGATCCCACCGGGTATTCCGGGATCATCCACACCGGCAGCGCCCTTTCAATAACCGTTGACCAGAGTTTTACCGGGCAGGCCAGCCGTCTCGTCCAGGCATGCGTCCGTTTCAGGGTTCCCCAGATGGGGATCTGCTACGGTCATCAGCTGATCTGCCTTTCTCTGATGGGTCCGCAGGTGGTAAGAAAGGCTCCGCTGGGCCCCGAGATAGGGTGGCTGCCCGTCGAGATCCTTCCCCCGGGGCCGCCCGATACCCTCGAGAGTGAGATCGTATGGCAGTCCCACTACGATGAGGTGACCCATGTTCCAAGTGGCGCCGTCGTACTTGCGAGAAGCGCCGTTTCGGAAGTCCAGGCGTTCCTCGACCGGGGCAGGGGCATTCTGGGCACCCAGTTCCACCCCGAGTTTTCCGCCATGACCGGGAACGCTCAGTTCCTTCTCGACAAAAGCCTCTTCGCGAAACACGGGATCAACATCGACAGCGTGCTCGCCTCCGCGCCTGAAAGGGATGCGGGAGCCTTGTTTCTTGGCTATTTTCTCCGCATGACCAGGGGGGAGACGATATGACGAATGCACTGATCGGCCTGGAACCTGAAGCGGTCTGGAAACATTTCGGAGCCCTGCTGTCCATTCCCAGGCCCAGCGGTTCCGAAGCGGCCGCCGCTGATTACATCGTGGGAGTGGCAGAAGGTCTCGGGCTTGAGTGGAAGCGCGACAGGGTGAACAACGTTCTTGTTCGAAGGCCCGGACGCGGAAACGGGGTCGTGCTTCAGGCCCACACCGACATGGTGGCCGACCGGCTTCCCGACTGCCCAACCGATCCGGCTGTCGACGGCGTAAAGGCCGAACTCCGGGACGGCTGGATAACCGCAACAGGCACAACCCTCGGGGCCGACAACGGCATGGGTGTTGCAATCATGCTTGCCATGCTGGAATCTCCCCATCCCAACCTTCCACCACTTGAATGCCTGTTCACGGTTGATGAGGAGAGAGGGCTTCTGGGCGCCAGGGTCTTTCCCCCGGAGTGGCTTACGCACAGAAAGCTTGTCAACCTCGATTCCGAGGAGGAGAACAGCATTTGCATCGGCTGCGCTGGGGGGCGTGACATAATCGTCAGAAAGCCCCTGGAATGGGAGTCTGGGGTTGTTCCGGTTTCCAGTCTGAATGTTCGGGGGCTATCCGGAGGGCATTCGGGGATGGAGATCAACAGGGGTAGGGCCAACGCCATAAGTATCGCCGCGAGGGTCTGCAGACAGCTCGGACTCAGGGTCGCCGGGTTTTCAGGTGGCTCGAAACACAACGCGATTCCCCGGGACGCGCAAGTGCTTGTGGCGGGAGAGGTGTCCCCTGTCGGGCTGTCAGAGGTCTGTGACGAGATAAGGCGCGAGTACGCAGGCATCGAGAATGGCATGGTCATAACCGCTGCGCCTTCTTCCCCGCGAAAGGTCTTGACCGCAAGCAGTTCAACCGGGCTTCTTGACCTGCTGCTTGCCCTTCCACACGGTGTGGCGGCAATGAGCGGGTCGATCCCGGGGCTTGTTCAGACATCCTGCAACCTCGCAATCGCGAGAACCGATGAAGAGACCGCCGAGGTGACCTCAAGCGTCAGGAGTTCGATCGATTCATCCCGTGACGCCCTGATCGAAAGGATAGTCTCCATTGCCAGGCTCTCTGGTTGTTCGCATGAGGCCGGCGAAGGCTACCCGGGCTGGACGCCCGACCCGTCTTCAGTTCTTCTGGCCCATGCCAGGAAGGCGTGCAGGGAGTACTACGGGACCGATCCCGGGGTAGTGGCGATCCACGCGGGGCTGGAGTGCGGCATAATCGGCAAAAGGGTTGGCGGAATGGACATGGTAAGCATGGGCCCCGACATCAGGGACGTTCACATCCCGGGTGAGCGGGTCAGGGTATCATCAGTTCAGGCATTTGTGGGGATGCTCGTGAACCTTCTCGAGAACCTTTCCTGAAGATGCTTCGCGAACCGGAAGGCTTTTTCGGGGCGGTTCCAGTCTTTGACTGCTCGCCGGTTGACCTGAAAACCAGGGATCTGCTTGCTGGTTCGGGCTGCTCATCCCCGAACTGGGACAGGGTGTTCTTTTCCGGTGAGACCAACCCATCCCTTATCTCCGGAACCGTCTTCAGGGGGGAGTGCAGGGTGCACCTGCCTGAAGGCTTGATCTGCGGCGCTGTTATCGAGGATTGCACGGTCATGGGTCCGGCCGTGATCAAATCGTGTTCACTCGTGAGGGGTTACGCTGTTCTGGAAGGCTCGGCGCTCGAGAATTGCGGGGTTCTGACCTGGGGCGGGAAGCCGTCTTTTCTGGGTTCGGAAATGGACCTGGGCGAGGAAACCGGTTTCAGAAGAGTGCCCATTGTTCCCACCATGGATCACATTGAAGCCTTCCATCTCGCTTCGGGCGCGGGAAGGCACGAGGTGGAGGGGATTCTTCGCAGGGTAAGGTCCCTGACCGTCTGCGGGGTCATCGGTCCCGCAGCAACCGTCACCAACGCATCGCTGGTAGAGGATACCGTACTGATGCGTGGGGCGCTGCTCTCCTGTCCGGGGCCTGTGCGGGGAAGCCTTGTAATGCCCGGCGGCATGGTAATGAACCACGCCCAGGTTCACGGAAGCGTTCTGCAGTGGCGGGCACGGGCGGACACCATGGCGCTGGTTACCGATTCCATAGTGGGCGAGGGCTCTGTCGTGGAGAGGCACGGCATGCTCAACAGATCCTTTCTCGGGGCGGACAGCGTTCTGGGCGAAGGCGAGATGACAGCTTCCCTCACCGGACCCCTGACCGGGATGCACCATCAATCCCTTCTCATTGCAACCCTCTGGCCCGCCGGCAAAGGCAACGTCGGTTACGGAGCCAACGCCGGCAGCAACCACACCTCGCGCCTTCCCGACCAGGAGCTTCGACTTGGAGAGGGTTTTTTCATCGGGCTGGGAACGTGCGTCAAGTTCCCAGCCGATTACACCCGCAGCCCCCATTCGATCCTTGCCACTGGTCTCACCGCTCTGCCACAGAAGGTTTCCTTTCCCTTCTCCCTTATCACCCAGCCGGTCAGGCGTCCGCCGAGTGTCCCCGAGGGGTACAACCAGATCTTCCCGGGATGGATGCTGTACGACAACATGTACGCCCTTGTCCGCAACGCCTGGAAACACGAGGGCCGGTCGACGGCCCTCCACACGCCGGTTGAAACCGGGCCTTTGTCGGACGGGGTCATCGAGTTCACGAAGGACGCCCTGGAAAGACTGAAGAGCTGCCCCTGCGACGAGATGCCCGGCATCGGCAGGAACTTCATGACGGAGGAGTCCAGGATCAGGGGCATCAAGGCCTACGAAACCCTTCTCGAAGGCGCCGACCTGTACCACCGGATGAGGACGGGAGAGCTGGGCCCTGATTCGGTGCCGCGATTGAAGGCCATCCTGCGTTTGATCATCGAAGGCGCCGCCGCGTCGAGAATGAAGGACAGGCTCCGGGGCGAGTCGGTCATCGATGACTACGCCGAAACAAGGCGCATTCCCGATGAAGAGCCTTTCATCACCGCGATCCAGCGCCTCATTGACGGTATTGGCTGATGGTCTTCGACAATGATTGTGCCGGTGGTTCTTTCAGCATATGATGACGGGATGAAGAACAGGATTGAGGGGCATCGATGACGCATTCTTCAATGAACGGGTATCCGGCTTAGGATGTCGAGGGATAATCCGCATATACTTGTCATTGACGACGATGGCGACACCAGAGTTCTC
>Ga0351845_1191_pt1 | contig 14907 bp, 10 predicted proteins | sample TotcelHFGM3001M3_FD_206879 | JGI IMG/M metagenome (GOLD analysis project Ga0351845, IMG submission 206879) | Enriched cells from coal bed in the Powder River Basin, Montana, United States - Total cells FGM rep1 HSBNCT.FGM.300.1.M3 ...
GCAAGCACCCCCAGTTTACATGCCGGTGATAAAAACTAAAATGCCCGAGTCGGGTTTGTCGTGGCCATTTCGTGAAACGCGTCCGAGGGGATCAGCCATGAGCGTCATGGAATTTCAGCGGCGATTGTGCCAAGCGAAGTATCCCGCCAACGATCGGAAGTGTTTTCCGCTGTGGATTCGCCGCTATGCGGAGTCGGTGACCGAGGAGGGCGGTCGGTTGCCTGTGTCGCTTGCGTCTGTCAAGGCGTTTTCCCGGTCCTTGCTGGCGTCGAAAACGCCGGCTTGGCAACGGCTGCAAGCTGTGCGGGCCGTGGAGGCGTATCGCGACGTGGTGCTCGGCACGGCGGAACCCTGCTTGGGCGAGGCCCGCCAGGTTCTGCAGAGACTTGCCGCCGATGAGCGCAACGCTGCCGTCGTCGGCGCGACAGGGGCTTCGCGGCCGGGGACGGAAGACGAACTTCAGCTGGTCGGCAAGATCGATCCGCACGAGCCGCAATGCCTGCAGCAGTTGCGGCGGGAGATGCGTGTGCGGCGGAAAGCGTTGGAGACGGAACGGGCTTACGCGAGCTGGGTCGGCCGGTTCATCCGCCATTGCGGCAGCGAGGATCTGCGGCAGTTTGGCGGGCAGGAAAAGGGGATAAGTCCAATATTCCGCCCACATTCTTCCGCATAATTGGACTTATCTCCTCCCCCTTTTCCCTCCAGGCTTCGACGTACAGAATTTCCTATCAGTTTACGGCTCAACGCGCCCGCCGCGGTGCAGCAGACCGCGGCTGGTGGCGGTGAAGCCGGCTTGGACCAAAACGCCCGCCAAGTCCGACGCGGCGGCGGCGGCGCCGTCAATTTTTGTGAGGAACAGCGGGCTGCCGGGGGCGGCGAGGCTGGCCAAGGTACGAGTTAACGTTTCCCGTGCGGCGGTCCGCTGCGGCTCGACCTCGGGCAGGAACGTCAGCAGCTGTTGGCCCGTGCGTCCCAGGTAGCCGATCAGGCGGCCTTGGCGGTGTACGACCCGAGCGCCGGCGGCGCGTTGCGGGCGGGCGTTGCCGCTCTCGTTGGCCGGCCAGGCCAGCGCCGCGCCGTAGGGGTTCGCCGGATCGGTGGCGGCCAGCACCAAGCCGCGATCGTCCGGAGCCTGGTCGTCCTCGGGCTCGCGGAGCCGTTCGCTGGCCCCGGGGGCGGCGAATTGCGCAGCGCCCAGTCCGGCGACGAAATATCCGCGCCGCACGCGGCCGCTCTCCTCCATCGCCTTGAGCACCGGATACAGGCCCGCAAACCCGCCGCCGATGTTTTCCGCCGCCACCATTTCGCGCGTGAGGATTCCGTAGCGGCGGATCAACTGCATGGCCAGGGCGGTCTGCCGTTCCGTCGCACTGAACGCGGGGCCGCCGGGTCGAGCTAACAGCGTCCAACGCCCTTCGGAGCCGGGCGTTTTCGATAGCCGCCGGGAGCGGAAGGCTCGGCGGTTGGACGTCGAGGATCGGCTGGTGCGCCGCGGGCCGCGGCGCAGCGAACGCAGCGGAGCCAGCGTGTCGTTGGTCAACTCGCCAGCCCACACCATCTGCCACAGCGCGGCCAATACGTCGTTGCGAAAACCACCGATGGCGGCGGCGATGTCGTCGAAGAACAGGGCGCCGCGTTCGGCCAGCAACTGGCGGATGCGCCCGGTCAGTTCGCCCGCCGCCGGTTCCGCCGCCACGGTCAGCTTGGGGTAGTGATCGGTCAGGTACAATGCGATCCGCCCGTCGTCCGGCCCGAGACCTTCGCAGCCCCGCCAGACAACCTCGCCCGCCGCACACAATTCGTCCAGATCGCTGGGCCGATAGCCGTCGACTCGCTGCGGCAGAATATGCTGTTCCAACGCGGAGGCCGGCAGTGCCGCGCCCTGCAATTGTTCGACGGCGTCCAGCAGGGCGTCGAGTCCCGAGCGCGGCTGCGTCAGGCCTTGCCAGCGAGCCAGGAACCGGGCCAAGGCTTCGGGCGCTACGGGCTCGACCTGCCGGCGAAGCTTGGCCAGCGAACGCCGTTTGAGCATCCGCAGGACTTCGGCGTCCACCCACTCGCGGCCGTGACCTCCCGGCAGGAACTCGCCTTCCAACACCCGGCCTCGCGCGGCCAGCCGCAGCAGCGCCGTGCGAATCGGCGCGACTCCCACACCGAATCGAGCCGCAATGTCTGCGGCGTGAAACGGCACATGCGTTCGGGCATACCGCGAGACGAGGTCGCCCAGCGGGTCTTCGACGCAGGCCAGAAAGGCATCCGGCAGTCCCGGCGGCGGCACGATCCCCAACGCGTCCCGAAACCGGGCCGCATCCTCGGCGGCGGCATACCGTGTCTCGCCGCCGATGGGAAACTCGATCACCCGCCGGGCCGCCGTCAATTCGCCCAGCCAGAGGTCCAACTCGCCAGAGGCCACCGCGGCCGTATCGCAACGAGCCGCCAATTCGTCCCGCCGCAAATCGCCGATCTTCAGCAGCAGATCATGCAGGCCGTCGGCATGGCGGACAGGATACCGGGTGCCGAGTTGTTGCAGTTCCCCGGCCAGCTCATCGACCGCGGTCGCGTCCAGCAGCTCGCGGAGTTCGGCGGCGCCGAGCAATTCTCGTAATTGAGCATGATCCAGGGCCAACGTCTGCGCTCGCCGTTCCGCCAACGGCGCATCGCCGTCATAGAGAAAATTGCCGACATAATTGAACAGCACCGACGAGGCGAACGGCGAGGCGGTCTTGGTCTGGACCGACCGCACTTGGATCGCGCGCGACTGGACATCCCGCAGCACGCCGACCAGGCCCTTGAGGTCGAACACGTCGCGCAGGCATTCGCGGTAGGTTTCCAGCACGATCGGAAAATCGGGATAGCGGGTGGCGACCGCCAGCAGATCGGCCGAACGGCGGCGCTGTAGCCACAGCGGCGTGCGGTGACCGGGCCGCCGTTTGGGCAACAGCAGGGCACGGGCCGCGTTTTCCCGAAAGCGGGCAGCGAACAGAGCCGTCGTGCCCAGTTCGCGGACGACCTGGTCTTCGACTTCATCGGGCGCCGGGAAAAACCACTCGGCGGGCGGCGGAGCGTCGGTTTCGGGCAGCCGGAATACGATCCCGTCGTCGCACCACAACAGGTCCACTTCGCCCGGCGTCTCTTCCCGCAGCCGAGCGGCCACGGCAGTCGCCCAGGGGGCGTGAACCCGCGCCCCGAACGGCGACAGGATGACGATCCGCCAGTCGCCGACTTCGTCCAAGAAACATTCCAGAATGATCGTCCGGTCGCTGGGCACGTCGCCCGTCGCCTGGACTTGCTGGTGCAGATAGTCCAGCAGGTTGCGGGCGGCGCGGCGGTCCAGTCCGTGACCCTCGATCAACGACGCTTCGGCACGATCGCGCGGCTGGCGGACCAGCCGTCTGGCCAGTTCGCCGATCGCTCGCCCGAATTCCGCCGGACGCCCCGGCCCGTCGCCTTTCCAAAACGGCATCTTGCCCGGCTCGCCCGGCGCCGGCGTCACCAGCACTCGATCGTGGGTGATGTCCATCACGCGCCACGAGGAAGCGCCCAGCAAGAACACGTCTCCGGCATGCGTCTCGAACACCATCTCTTCGTCCAACTCGCCGACGCGGCTGCCCTTGCCATCGGCGTCCGCCAGATACACGCCGTACAGTCCCCGGTCGGGGATCGTCCCGCCGTTCAGAATCGCCACCCGTTGTGCGCCTTGTCGCGGCGCCACGTGGCCTGCGATTCGGTCCCAATTGATCCGTGGTCGCAACTCGGAAAAGTCGTCTGACGGATACCGGCCGGCGAGCAGGTCCAGGATGTTCTCGAACGTGGCTCGCGGCAGATCGGCGAACGGGGCCGCGCTGCGAACGAGCGCATACAGCGTATCCACGGCGATGTTGCCTTCGGAAATGATTGCGACCAGCTGCTGGGCCAGCACGTCCAGCGGATTGCGGGGATAGAAAGTCTCTTCGACATGGCCGTTCATCATCCGCTCGGTGGCCGCCGAACAGGCCAGCAGATCGCCTCGGTACTTGGGGAACACGATCCCCGTCGAGCGGGCGCCCACCTGGTGCCCGGCCCGGCCGATCCGCTGGATGCCCGAAGCGATGGACGGCGGCGATTCGATCTGGATCACCAGGTCCACCGCGCCCATGTCGATGCCCAATTCCAGCGACGACGTGGCGACGATGGCGGGTAACTGGCCGCGTTTCAAGCGGTCTTCGATCTGCAGCCGCGTGTCCTTGGCGATCGAGCCATGGTGGGCCAGCGCCAATTCTTCGCCCGCCAGTTCGTTCAGCGACGCGGCCAGCCGTTCGGCCAAGCGGCGGCTGTTGACGAAGATCATCGTCGAGCGATGCTGACGAACCAGTTCGACCAGTCGCGGATGGATCGCGGGCCAGATCGACGGCAGCGTCGGTCCGGCGGCGGCGGAACCGGACTGGAACTGCGGCTCCGCCAGCCGGGCCATGTCCTCGACGGGGACTTCGACCGTCAGGTCCAATTGCTTGCGACGGCCCGCTTCGATGATCTGGACCGGGCGCGGAACCGGCAGCCGGTCGGCGTCGCCGGTAGCGTCCGCGCCGCCCAGCAGCCGGGCGACTTCTTCCAACGGCCGCTGGGTGGCGGACAATCCGATCCGTTGCAGCGGCTTGCGGCCCTTGTCACGACTGCGACGCAGGGCTTCCAAGCGTTCGAGCGACAGGAACAGGTGCGAGCCTCGCTTGGTGCCGACCAGCGAATGGATCTCGTCGACGATTACCGTCTCGACGGTCCGCAGCGTGTCGCGGGCTCGCGAGGTGAGGATCAGGTACAGCGATTCCGGGGTGGTAATCAGGATCTCCGGCGGCTGTCGGTTCAGCCGATGCCGCTCGGCTGGCGGCGTATCGCCCGAGCGGACGCCGACGGTGGGCATGTGGTAGGCGATCCCGTCCCGCTCGGCGGCCACACGGACCCCGGCGAGGGGCGAGCGCAGATTGCGTTCGACGTCCACGCCCAACGCCTTGAGCGGCGACACGTACAGTACGCGGACGCCTTTGCCGGCCCCCTGGTCCGCGTTGACGGGGGGCGGCGTGAACATGATCTGGTCGATTGCCACCAGGAACGCGGCCAACGTCTTGCCGGATCCGGTCGGGGCCAGCAGCAGCGTGCTGTGGCCGTCGGCGATCACCGGCCAAGCCAGCGTTTGGGCCGCCGTCGGGGCCGCGAACGATTCCGAGAACCAACGGCACAGCGTCGGATGGAAATGCTGCAGGGCTGCGTGAGGTTCTTGGATCGCAGAAGGAAACATAGGGGATTGTACGGGGTTGGCAAAGTTCTGGCTGCCAGGGCGACCGGAAGAACCTCACAGGATACACGTTGCTGTTGCACAGATTCAACCGCAGGACTTGCTTGCCGGGCTTGCGGGGGTACATTATTCCTGTCCGCTTACCCAGTGGAGCCATCCATTGTACATGATTCCGAAAGACTGCCCATGAACGCAAACCGGCAAACGAAAGTGGCGTTGATCACAGGCAGTGGGCGGCGTCGCGTAGGGAATGTGGTCGCGCAGGAACTGGCCCGGCGCGGCTACGCGATCGGCCTGCACTACCATACGTCGGCGTCGGCGGCAGAGGCCACCGTTGCAGAAATGGCGGCCCGCGGCACGGCTTGCGCGGGCTTCCAAGCCGACGTGGGCGACGAGGCGGCCGTGGATCGGATGTTCGACGGTGTGCTGGCGCAATTCGGGCGTTTGGATGTGCTCGTCACCACGGCGTCGATCTGGGAAACGATTCCGTTGGAACAAGTCACGGCCGACGATCTGCGGCGGAATTTTGAGGCGAACACGTTGGGCACGTTTCTGTGCGCACGCCGAGCGGGCCTGATCATGGCCGGCCAAACCGAGGGCGGTTCGATTATTACGATCGGCGACTGGGCGATCGAGCGGCCGTATCGGGACCACAGCGCGTATTTCGTCTCCAAGGGGGCCATCCCCACCCTGACGCGCGTGCTGGCCGTCGAGTTGGCGCATCGCAATCCCAAGATCCGAGTCAACTGTATTCATCCCGGGCCGGTGATGTTCCCGCCCGACGCCTCGGCTGCGGAACGGCAGGAGATGATCGAATCGACGCTGGTCCAAACCGCCGACAACCCGGAGAGCATCGCCCAGGCCGTCCAGTTCCTGATCGACAATCCGTTCGTCACTGGGGTCTGCCTGCCGGTCGACGGCGGACGGACGATCTATGCCGGCGAAACGCGGCGGCGGAACAGGCCGATCTGAGGTCATCCCGCCCCAAAACGTTCGGCCAGCCGGTATTTCTCCTCGACGCCGATCAAGGCGTTGAATTCCTCGAACGACATCCGCGGCTCTTCCGCGCCGATGCTGGTTCCCTCGTGGCGGAGTTTGGCGTACATCGCGGCGAGGCTCTGGGCTGCGGAAAACAGGCCCGCCAACGGGTAGAGAATCAAGTGGAAAACAAGGCGAGCCAGCTCGTCCCGCGGCAATACGGGCGTTCGGCCGCCCTCGATCATATTGGCCACGTTGGGGGCCGGAGCCTGGCGGCCGATTATCGCCAACTCCTCGACCGACGACGGCGCTTCGACAAAACTCGCATCCGCACCCACTTGCCTCGCCGCGATCACCCGGGCAATCGCTTCGTCCATGCCTTGCACGGCCAACGCATCCGTGCGGGCTACGAGAAAGAAGTCCCGGTCGCCGCGCGCCTCGACCGCCGCACGGATCTTCTGGACGTACTCCTGGCGATCGACGATCCGCTTGCCCCGCATGTGTCCGCAACGCTTGGGCCACACCTGGTCTTCCAAAAAACATCCCGCCGCTCCGGCGGCGATCAGCTCGCGCACCGTCCGGAACACGTTCAGCGGGTTGCCGTACCCCGTGTCGGCGTCGACGATCACCGGGATGCTGACGCTGGCGCAGATGCGGCGAGCCTGGTCGATCATCTCGGTTTGCGTCAGAATTCCTAAGTCCGGCTCGCCGAGGAAGGTCGCTGCAACCGAGTATCCCGACACAAAGGCCAGCGGAAATCCGGCTCGCTCGGCCAGTTTGGCCGATAACGCGTCGTAGACCCCGGCAAACGCCGTGGGACCGACTTGCTGCAAAATCTGATGAATGCGTGTTGGAGGCATGGTGGGGGTTCCTCAATGGGATAGGAGGGAATGATCATCCCGAACACAGGATATCGCAAGCGCCTTTTGCTGCCGTGGATTTCCGCGTCGTTGGCTCGTTGCCGGGTTCGCCAATCCAAGTGCGAAACTCACGGTCCAGCGACGCCCAATCGTCTGCGGCACAGACTCGCAGCAGAGTCTGTCCGCCCGTCGGATCCGATCCGACTCGCTCCCGCAAGGCAGCATAATACCGCGCCAGCACGTCCCGGCGATGGAGGAACAAGCACAGGGAACGGGCGAAAGCGTAATCGAGCGCCTCGCCGGGACCACGAAACGTCGCCGCCTCGATCCACGGCCGAATGCTGGGCAAGCGATCTTCACGCAGCGCCCGCCGCAGGATTGCGCCTCGCCAATTCGGCAAAGGAGTAAGGGTCGGGCCTTGCCACCCAAGGGCCATCGTCCCAATACCGCTGGAATTCTTGCCGGATAAGTAGGGGGGATCCGCGGCAGCTTGCGTCCCGCGGATTTCGCTCGCCTCGTACAGCGTGGCCAGTCCTTCTTGCAGCCACAGGGGAGCGGTCGGGAAATCGGCGTCCATCAGGACGTGTGTCAGTTCGTGAACCAGCGCGCCGTCCCCCTCGGCAAGATTCACGAGCACCGTCTGCCGCCCAGGCTTGTAATAACCAAATCGCGACACGTCGCGGTCAAAAAACAGTTGCTCGGCGGCTTCGCGATAGCCCACCTCTGTGGCCAACATCAGAATCACGACCGGACGACTCGGAAGCTGCCGAAAGTACCGGGCCAGCAGCGTGTCGCACGCCGGCCGGAGGAAGCCTTGCCACTTGGCCTGTAACTCGACCTCCGATAAATCGCTGGCCAGCACGAAAGGCGGCCGGACGATGATCGAGCATGGTCGGGCGAGCTGCCGCGGCAGCCGGTCGGCTCGCTCGCGGCACAGGCCTGCCAGGGTGCCAGACGGTGCAACGGCCGCCACGCCCGAGAACCGCTTCGGATCGCTCGCCGGGGAACCGTCCCCGCCAGAGCGACCCATTCGCTCGGCATCGCTCGCCCACCAAACCGCCCAGAACGCGAGACAGGCCAGCACGCCAAGCACCACGCAAGAGCACTTGGCGTGCATGCGCCGCTCGGTCTTTCGGCAATTCGGGAGATAGAACGATACCAAGTTGCCGGAAACACTCCCATCGGCCAAAGCGAAAACTCCAACACGGCCCGCTGCGGCACATTCCCCAACGGCAGTCGCACCTCTCCAGGGACGGACTGGCGAACCCGGCTTCTTCCCTACACGAACTTGGTGACGCCGGGGACGGCCACCTCGGGAATCTTGACATCGCCCCACTCGTACGCTGCGGGCGACAGGTCTTCTTGCGAGTTCATGGCCATGTCCCAGGTGATTTCCTGGCCGGTGTAACAGGCCATGCGGCCCATGATGGCCAACAGGGTGCTGTAGGACATGTACGTCCCGTTGTTGATGGTCTGGCCGCTGCGGATCGCCTCGAACAGTTCCTTGTGTTCGATGTCGTACATGCTGGCCTTGGGACCGTTGTACTTCCACGGCTCGCCCTGGCCTTGGATGTAGTTCCGCAGGACTTCCGCCTTGCCTTGGGTGCCCAGCATATAGTCCTCGACGGTGTTCTTGCAGCCTGCCATCTGCCGCGTGTAGGAGTACATCTTCACGCCGTTTTCCCATTCGTAGCAGGTGGCGAAATGGTCGTAGATGTGGCCCCATTTCGGATCCGTGCGAACCTGTCGGCCGCCCAGGCCAACGCACTTTTGGGGCGGCTTGTCGCCCATCATCCACAACGACTTGTCCAAGCTGTGAATGTGCTGCTCGGCAATGTGATCGCCGGACAGCCAGGTGAAGTAGTACCAGTTGCGAAGCTGGTACTCCATCTCGCTCCACTGGGGATCGCGTCCGCGGTGCCACAGCACGCCGGTCAGATAGTCTTCCTGCATGGCGACGATATCGCCGATGGCGCCGTCCAGCAGACGTTTCATCGTTTCTCGAACGCCGTAGTCGTAACGCCAGCACAAGCCGGAGACGATATTCAGGTTCTTCTGCCGAGCCATCTCGGTGCTTTCCAGCACGTGCCGCACGCCGGGTCCGTCCACGGCCACGGGTTTCTCGCAGAACACGTGCTTGCCCTGTTCGATCGCATACCGCAGGTGACGGGGTCGGAAATGGGGCGGTTCGGCCAGCAGCACGACGTCGACGCCAGAGTCGATGACGCCTTTGTAAGCGTCGAACCCGGAGAACGCACAATCGTCCGTCACCGCGTACTTGTCGCCCAGCTGACGTTGCAGCACGCCCCGGGCTTGCGTCAGGCGATCGGCGAACACTTCGCCCATCGCGGTCAACTTGACGTTCGGGTCCGCGTTCATCGCGTTCACGGCCGCGCCGTTGCCGCGTCCGCCGCAACCGATCAAACCGACCTTCAGCACGCCGTCCTGCGCCGCGTGCGCCATGCGCGCTGCGCCGAGCGTCGCGGCCAGCGAGCCGCTGACGACGGCCGCGGCCGAGCCTTTCAAGAATTCGCGGCGAGACTCGCTCGGGCGAACATCGGTCCGAAGAGATTCCGTCATGGGGTGCTCCTTGAAGGATGGAGGGGGGAATCGAGCTATCATACTGCAAGGCGTTGGTTGGTTGCAAGAGAGAGCTTTCCGGGGCTGGCAGTTCCTGGATCCTCCTCCGGCTGCTACGCAATTCGACACAGCGGGGGCCCGGCGGCCGAGGCGAAAAAGCTGGCTTGTTGCCGGTGCTGTGGGAATCGTTCGGCGTATCGCCGCTGCCACTGGTCCAGGAACTCGGTCGCCTGGCTCTCCCGAACCAGGGCCCAAACGCTGCCGCCGAATCCGGCGCCGAAAGCCGAAGCCGCCGCCGCGCCCAGCGTGCGGGCGTCGTCTGCCAGGTAGACCGTTTCCGGCACTTGATTGCCCAACCACATTTCCGCGGCGCGCTGCGAACGATCGGTCCAGCGGCCAAATGCCTCCAGGTCGCCCGAGCGCAGCGCCGCACCGGCGGCTGGAATGACCTGTTCGTTTTCCGTCAGGAAATGCTCCAGCCGATCCTGCAATTCGTCCGCACGAAACTCGTCGTGTTTGGCAGCCGCCAGGGTCGCCCGCAGCTGCTGGCCTGCGTCCGCTTGACCTTGCACGATCGCCGCCAGATGCGGCGCGGCGATGCCCGTGTCGCGGCGCCAGATTTCCGCAACGGCCGTCGCCAACCGCGACGCGCGATTGTATTTTTCCAAGGCCTCGCCGGTCTTTTCCGCCGCCACGCCACTGGACGCAATGGCGAACGTCCAGCCGACCGGCAAGGAAAACTCCTGCTGGAAACGCACGGGGCAATAGGCGTACTGGCGGACGAATCCCGGCCGAGCACACAGGATCGCCGTGTGATCCTCGCTGCCTCCGAACGTGCCGACGCCGCGAGCGCCGGCCAGCGGCCCGTAGCTTTGTCCGTTTTCGATCGTGGCCAGGTAGCCGGCCAGATTCAGCGGCTCGTTCAGTTCCGGCAAGAACCGCTCGTGGCTCCAAATCGCGTTGGCATCGGCCAACGCGAAGAACACGGCCACCATCAAGGCGCTGGAACTGCTCATGCCCGCAGCTGGCGGCAGATCGCTGGCCATCGCGATGTCAACGCCTCGCGTGGCGCCGGGAAAATTGCGGACCAGGCGGCGGGCCACGGTCAGGGGATAGTTGGACCAATCGCCAGCCGCCGGAGTTCGTTCCGTGTCGCTGGCGAAAGGCATCGTGAAATGCATCGTTTCTCCGCGGATCGCGTCCGTAATCCGCACCTGGGGCCCCCCCGCGGCGATGGCGAGCAGGCAGAAGCCACGCTCCGCGGCGGCGATCAGGCTGCTGCCGCCGGCATAGTCCGTGTGTTTCCCCAAGACCTCGATGCGGCCCGGCACGAAATACGCCCGGGCCGACTCCGGCGGCGCGGCCCCCAACGGCTTCAACGCCGCAGCACAGCGGGCCAGCAGGGCGGCTTTGGCGGCCGCCGACGCGGTACCGAAACCGCAGTTCTGCAAGGCCTCCGCCAGATCGTTCACAGCCGAACCTCCATGCCGGCCAATTGGGCCTCGATCTGTGCGATGTCCTCGCGGCTGGTCAAGTCCAAGACAGGGGCGCGGATCGGCAGCACCTGGAATCGCTGGCCCAACACGTCGATGGCGTACTGGACCGCCGCGGTCAATTCGAATTCGCCGCGCGGCGAGCGGGGGATCGAACGGCAGGCCCAGAAGATCGAGGGACCGAACAGCCAGCAGTTCATGCTGACCCACAGCGGCGTCGGCAATTCGGCCAGCGTCTGGGCGTCCGGCTTCTCGATGATCCGCCGCAAATGGCCCGACGCGTCGCTTTCGCCGACGGCAAACCTGGCGATGCGGTCCGCCGAAATGTTGCTGCCCGCCAGCATCGCGTCGCGCTCGAACAGGGCGACCGCCGAACCCGCCTGTGCCTGCAACAAGCGATAGGCTTCGAGCGGATAGAAGTTGTCCGAGTTCAGCATCAAGAACGGATCGCGGCCGGCGAAATCGGCGGCCGCCGAGAGCGCGTCGGCGGTGCCGTGCGCTTCTTCCTGGACCGCAAATTCAATGCTCAGCCGGCTCAGCGGCACCCCGTCCGTGTAATAGTCGCGAATGGCTTGCTGTTCCGGACCCACCACCAGGCAGATCCGGCGATAGCCCGCGTCGGCCACGGTCGAGAGCACATAATCCAGAAACGGCCGATCGGCCACCGGGATCAGCGCTTTGACCCCCGTTTGCGCCACGGACGCTTGCCGGTGATCCAACGGGGTGGTTCCATCGTCAGCCCGCATCCGTGTACCACGTCCGCGCGCGAGAATGACGGCTTTGTCGATTGTCGCCATGGGTATCGTTTCGCCTCATGAGCTAAAAGGAGCGAGATCGCCGCGTGCGGGATTCCCAACCCGGCACGGCGACGAATCGCACGTCACCATACACGGTTTCTGGCTTCTCGACTAGCACCAAACGGCGTCTGGCGACGTTTTCCTGATGCCGCAGCAGAGCCGAATGCGATGTAATCACTGAAAGAGGGAGGGCCGAAGGGGACGGCTTGCGGGTATTTAGACGCGATCGGAGAACTGCCCGAAGCGTGGGATCGCGCGGAATAGATGGCCCGTTTGCAACGAACCACGGCGGATGACCCCGTGGCGAATGCCTCGTGTACAATCATGACCGTTCCCACCAGGGCATGGAAACGCACGGCACCGGTTGACGTTGCCGTCGTCGGCGCCCCAGAATATTTTGAGCCACGCGATGACCCGTTCCACATTCGTGCGGCCCTTGTCGAGCCGCTCGAATTGTTTCGTGGCGCGCGGGATGGAAGGAAAGCGGCGCAGATCCAGTTCTTGCTTGACCCGCACCGTCAGGCCGTAGGTCTTGCCGGCGTTGCAGACCGCAGACATGGGACAGGCCCAGTCTCCATGCTTGTCGCCCGCTTTGGTCGAACGGATGCGATACGCCACCTGTTTGCATACAATAGGTTGCGAACATCGCATTCGGATCCGAGGGCTTCCGTCGGGGATGTATTCCTGGCCGATTTCGAGTATCATGAGCCAAGCCACGACGAGGATGGCCTCGTCCGTTGCAGGGCAGATTGCCAATCCTTCCCGCCTTCCCGCTGGAACCGAAGGGCATTCCGTCCTGCTTTGGGCTGCGGCTTTGAAGCCGCGTTCGGTGGACCTGTAGCTGCTGGGGAGAGAGCCGATGAAGATCGCGGCGCGATGGTTGTTGTTGGCGGCCGTTTCGAGCACAGCGATTGTTGCCTGGGCGGATACGGACGCCTGGCAGGCAGAGTTGGCGCGGGCGCGCGAAGCGGGCCGGGGAGTGTTGCCCGAGGAAGATGCCGCCGGGGCCGTCGATGGGCAGATCAGCGGCAGTTTCAGCTTTCACACCGGCCAGGACGACAATCCGTTCTGGCAGGTCGACCTGGGCGCCGTCCAGGAACTGAGCCGTGTGGCCGTGTACAATCCGCACGTCCCCGAGCGTGCCGCGCGCCTGAAGCTGCTGCTTTCCGACGACGGCAGCCGTTGGCGCGAGGTGTACCAGCACGACGAGACGCCGCCCACCGGCGGCGACAACAACAAAAAGCCGCTGGTCGTGCCTTTGCCGCAAGAAAGCACACGCTTTGTTCGCATTCAAGTGCCGGGCCGCATCTGGCTGCACTTGGATGAAGTGCAGGTGTTCGCCGCCGACGGCCGGACGAATCTGGCATTGAACAAGCCAGCCACGCAGAGCAGTGCCAGTCAGTGGTCGACGCGTTCGATCCGTATCGACGCCGCGCGGCCGGAACAGAACGACGTGGAACTCGCCCGAAAAGCCCTCGAGCCGGTCTTGCGGGCGCTCGGTTCGTTGCAGGAGCCGTTCCGCGCGGAACTGAACACCTTGATCAGCGAATCGACCGCGCTCAACGATTCGCGTTGGGCCGGCCTGTACGGCCGCGCGGTTGCCTTGCGTCAGCGGGTCCGCGCCGCCCACGACGGTTTGCAGCGATTCAACCCGCGAGCGATGCGGATGGCGATCGAAGACATGGCGGCGAGCCACCCGGCGCGATTCGGCGATGTCGGGCCGCACCAGGAACAGCTGGCCGCCGTCGAGGCCCGCTTGCCCGAACTGGTCGAATCGCTGGCATCCGGCGCGGACGGCGCCTTGGCCGAAGCGGAATCCGTGCTGAAATTCCAGCGGCAGGTTCTGCTGGCCAATCCGCTGCTGGACTTTGACCGGCTGCTCGTCCTGCGGCGGAACCTCGGCGGGGCCGCCCGCTCGGCGATGAGCGGCGCCATCGGCATGGCGGCCAACTTTCATGCCAATGATACCGTGGCGCCCACCGGTTGGGATCACGAGATCGCCGTGGTCAGCGACCTGCGCGGCGAGCCGCAGTTCAGCACGCTGTACCGTCCCGAGGGCGGCCGGTTCGTGGGCGACCTGAAGCTTGATTTCGACGGCCAGCGATTGCTGTTCGCTGCGGTTGGACAAGAGGGCCGGGCATGGCGGATCTTTGAGATCGGCCTTGATGGCCAGGCTCTGGTACAAGTCACGCCCGACGAAGGCGCGGACGTATCGCACTCGGATCCCTGCTATCTGCCCGACGGCCGGATCATCTTTGCCTCGACCGCCAACTACGTGGCCCTGCCCTGTGTGTTCGGCTCGGCGCCGATGGTCAGCCTGTACCGCCTGGACCGTACGACGGGCGAAATCCGCCAACTCACCTTCGAGCAGGACAGCGACTGGTGCCCCACGGTGACCAACAGCGGTCGCGTGATGTACCTGCGTTGGGAGTACGCCGACCTGCCGCACTCGAACTCGCGGATTCTGTTTCACATGAATCCCGATGGCACGGGCCAGATGGAATACTTCGGCAGCAACTCGTACTTCCCGCCGTCGTTCTTCTACGCCCAACCGGTTCCCGGCCATCCCTCGATGGTCGCGGGGATCGTCACCGGCCACCACGGCACGCACCGCTCGGGCCGCTTGCTGCTGGTCGATCCGGCCCGCGGCCGGCACGAGGCGGACGGCGTCGTGCAGGAGATTCCCGGCTGGGGGAAGAAAGTCGAGCCGATCGTGGCCGACCGGATCGTCGACGGCGTCTGGCCGCAGCTTCTGCACCCGTTGCCGCTGAGCGAAAAGTACTTCCTGGTCGCCATGAAATCCACCGCTGACTCGCTGTGGGGCATTTACCTGGCCGACGTCTTTGACAACCTGACGCTGGTGACCGAAGTGGAAGACGCCGCCCTGTTGCAGCCCAAAGCAGGACGGAATGCCCTTCGGTTCCAGCGGGAAG
>Ga0351845_1223_pt1 | contig 14739 bp, 10 predicted proteins | sample TotcelHFGM3001M3_FD_206879 | JGI IMG/M metagenome (GOLD analysis project Ga0351845, IMG submission 206879) | Enriched cells from coal bed in the Powder River Basin, Montana, United States - Total cells FGM rep1 HSBNCT.FGM.300.1.M3 ...
TGTCCGGGTGGTTTTTTTCGCCGGTCATGTAACCTTTCCGCGACTTTGCTTCTGAGCAAGGTTGAGGGGGCAATGGTGCACCGTCCGTAAAGCAAATAAGGAAAAGTGCGATGCAATCATGGGAAGTGATTGCAGTATGCAACGTCTATTGCGCCATTGTCTGTGCCAAGTGGGCACTGGATCTCGGCGTCGGCCAGGCACGGCAGATTCTGTTCCTGATCGGCGGCCTCCTGTTTGGCCCGCTGATGATGCTAAGCCTGTATATCCACCTGATCAACAAGGCGAAGAAGGAGGGACGGCCCGGCGCGGGCATGGCCTGAATCATCCAGGCGGCGATCATAACACCTTTCAAAGTCAAGGAGTTGAACAATGGGACTTGGAACGATTATTCTTGCAGGTGTCGTTCTGGTGGTGGTGGCGGCGGCCTTCGCGGGCAGCATCGCCTGGGTCTGGCGCGATGCCGAACGGCGCGGCCAGCCGGGCTTCATCGTGGCGGTGCTGGTGGCCTTCCTCTTCTGGCCGCTCAGTCTGATCGTCTGGCTGGCGGCGCGGCCAGCCCTGCCAAGCCCAGGCGGCACGGCAACACCCGGGCGGGGCGAACGCGGGTGTTTCTGGGCGTTGCTGGTGGTGGTCATCATCGCGTTGATCCCCATTGGGGTGGGAATGTTTTTGCCCTTCTACTTAAGAACGGAGCGAAGCGAGAATCTTGTCCATCAGCGCTCTCGGGCGACACATCATCGGGATCCTGCGGAGTCCATTGCTGTAGTCAGGGCGGTCGCCGCCGCCTACCTACAGTATCGGGACGCGCATGGGCAGCCGCCAAAAACCTTGGGTGAGCTCGGCTTCGCCCCGGAACAGTTTCCGGCTCATGCCTGGTTCGAACTGCTACCCGGCACGGAGGCGAGCGACATCATTGTTCGGCAGGACTGGGCTTACCACGACGGCAAGGGCGGTGCCATCGCCTTTGGCGACGGCAGCGTGGCATGGGTCAATTCACCCTGCAAACCGATCCGCCTGGACGTGGTGAAGGCGGCCGTGGAAAAGCTACTCCGGGATTGGTTCGATAGGATTGAAAAGAGTCTTCTGGAGAGACTCCCCGAAGGACTCGGCGACAAGTCCGTGAGGGTTGAGGGTATGAAGTTCGACGCGCGGGCGAACCGTTACCATCTGGAAGTTCACTGGCAGGTCCAAGGGCGGGATCAACGCTCGCTCATACAGCTCGATTCGATAGCAACTCATACGGGGCTTTCCCAGTATCAGGGGATGTTCGAGTTTGTCGTTGACGGCATCTCTAACCCCATTAATGTTTTAGTCCAGGTTGACGAGCTGATGAAGAAGAAACCGCTGGTTGAGGGGGAACTGCAATGAACGACGTTACGGTGAACAGTGCTCAGCAAATCGCCGGACTGATCTCGTTTGTGCTTGGGGTTTTCGTTCTCGTCTGGCTGCCCGTCTGGATCGCCACGTTGGTCTGGGTCTGGCGCGACGCCAGACGGTGCGGCAAGCCGGTCTGGCTGGCGATCCTGTCCGTGTTGCTGATCGGCCTGGTCCTGTGGCCGGTCGGCCTGTTGGTTTGGCTGATTTTGCGCAAGGATTGGCTGCCGAAGGCAGCGCCGACCTCGACCCCGCCGCCGCCGACTGTGGTGCAAGGCGCTTGTCCGCACTGTGGCCAACGGCTGGCGCCGGGCACGACGCAGGGGCTCTGCCCGGCCTGCCTGCTGCGGCAGGTGGCCCAGGACTCGGCAGCTTCGGGGCCGGGACTGGCGGGGTTCACACCACCGTCGCCGCAGGAACTGGCGGAAATCCTGCCGCAGTTCGAGATTCTGGAACTGCTCGGCCGCGGCGGCATGGGCGCGGTGTACAAGGCGAAGCAGAAGAGCCTGGACCGCGTGGTGGCGCTCAAGATCCTGCCGGCCGAGGCGGACGCGGATCCGGCCTTCGCGGAGCGCTTCCAGCGCGAGGCGCGCACCCTGGCCCAGTTCAGCCACCCGCACATCGTCGGCATCCATGATTTCGGTCAGGCGGGCAAATTCGCCTACTTCATCATGGAGTACATCGATGGCGTCAATCTGCGCCAGCTCCAGCGTGCCGGGCGGCTCAGCCCGCGCGAGACGCTGGCCATCGTGCCGCAGATCTGCGAGGCGTTGCAGTTCGCGCACGATCGCGGCGTTGTCCACCGCGACATCAAGCCGGAGAACATCCTGCTGGACGCGCAGGGGCGCGTCAAGATCGCCGACTTCGGCCTGGCCAAGCTCATGCGCCCGGAGGCGGGCGGCGCCGACCTGACCCTGACTCGGCAGGCCATGGGCACGCCGCAGTACATGGCGCCCGAGCAGGTCGAGAAACCGCAGTCGGTGGATCACCGGGCCGACATCTACTCGCTGGGCGTGGTCTTTTACGAGATGCTCACCGGCGAGCTGCCGCTGGGCCGCTTCGCGCCGCCGTCGCAAAAGGTGCAGGTGGATGTCCGTCTGGACGAGATCGTCCTGAAGACGCTCGAAAAAGAGCCGGAACTGCGCTACCAGCAGGCCGGCGAGGTCAAGACACAGGTCGAGACAATGACCGGGACACCTATGGAGTCGGAGAAGGGCTGTCGGGGTTCTTCTTCGCGCTCGGAAGGAAGCTGAAGTAGTTTCGGGCGCATCCTGGCAGGGGCAGGAAGGTGGCCGGAACTTCAGCTCCGGGGCATGATGTGGCACCCTGTCCCCCGGGGGGCATGCATGGAGGCCTCGGGCTGTGCATTCTCGTTCGCCGAACTCCTGAGGGCACGGGATGGCGCCATCCCGTGAACGGTGTCCGAAAATTTTCCGACGGCATAGACAAATCGGCGGTTGTCGGGTGTCTTACTGGCATGGAAGAAACCACAGACATGGTCAATGCGGCCGACGACCAGCGAATCAAAGGCCTGCTGACGGCCGACGATCCCTCGGCGCTGGAGGCAACCTGGAACGCCTATGCGTCGGATCTTTTCGGCTACCTGCTGACCATTCACCGTTCCCGCGCGGAAGCGGAAGACAGCCTGCAGGACGTGTTTGTCGCGATTGCGACCAAGCGGGCGCGTCTGGCGGCGGCCTGCAATCTCAAGGCCTACCTGTTCAGGATGGCGCGCAACATCGCCATCAATCGGATCCGGCGCGAAGGCAGGAAGCGCGAGAAGGAGCGGGCCGCCTCCGAATGGCTGGAGGCGAACGAGACAGTTGCCGATGGGGACGAGCGTTCAAAGCAATTGGCCGCCGCGCTGGCCCGACTGCCGGAAAAGCAGCGTGTTGTGGTGACGTTGAAGTTCTTTCGGGATCATACCTTCGGCGAGATTGCGGCGCTGCTCGGAATTTCGGCAAACACCGCCGCGAGTCGTCTGCGCTACGCTCTGGAAAAACTGCAAACCCTGTTTGAGGAGGAATTGCAATGAAGAAGCTCGATCATCACCACGGCACCATCGAGCAGCGCCTGCGCGCTTGCCGCCTTCCGGCGCCGACTCCGGAACTGAAGGAACGGGTTCTCGGCGCCGCCCGAAACGCCTGGGAAACGGCGCCGTCCGACGACGTTCCATGGTTCTGGCCCGTCCTGCGGCTCGCCGCCTGTTTGATGCTGGCGTCCCTTCCCCTCATCTGGGTGCATTCGAGGCATTCACTCCACCCCGAGCGCGCCATCATCAGGGTGCAGGAAACCCCCGCGGCCCGGCAGGCCAACGACCTGTGGGCAATGACCGGGCGACCGGAACTGGCGCGGCTGCGCCAGAAGGTCGCGAAACCCGAAGCGAATCCTGCCGAGTTGCTGGCCCGGCATCTGAAAGCCCTGGCTGTCGAAGCAGGCAATCTCCGCGCCAACGGTGGCTGAACATTTTTCAGCGCAGATAGACAAATCCGCTCGGTCCGCTTGTCTTTCCTGTGAAGCCGCACAACTGCGGAAAAATATAAACCAAATCAATCAAGGAGTATCCACATGAAAAAACGGACCGTCAAAATTTTTAAGTGGATTGGCCTCGTCATCCTCGGCTTGGGCCTTGTGTACGGAGCACTGGACCTCGTCTCGCGCCGCGCCCTCAAGCGCGAATACGCCGAACTGCGGGCCGAGGGGCGTCCCATGGAACCGCGCGAGATTATCCCGCCGCGAATTCCCGATGTGGACAACGCGGCTCTGGTCTACAACGCCGCCATCCAGATGCTAAGGGTCGAACCCCCGCTCGCGCTGGAGGGCTACACTCCGCCCTCCGGGCAGGTCGTCAAGAATCTGTTCGACCAACTCGATGTCGCCGCGGCGGCCTTGAAAGACACAGATAACGCTGGCGCGGCGGAACAGGTCACCCGGCTTCTCGGCCATCCACGCGTTGTCGAGTTCCTGACGGCCATCGAGCGCGGCTCTGAAAGACCCGGATACCGACAGGAACTGGACTACTCTCAGGGCGCGGGGATTCTCATGCCGCACCTCACCGACAATCGTGCGGTGTCGAGAACCCTATCTGTGCTCGCGCGACGGCAGGCGGCCGCCGGAAAGACCGACGCGGCGTGGCGTACGGCGCTGACGGGGCTCCGCTTCGCCGATTCCTTGCGGAAGGAACCCATCCTCATCAGCCAACTGGTTCGCATAGCCCAGTTGTCGATTGCCGCAGACGCTTTGCGGGCGATCGCGGAGGTCGCGCCCCCGTCGGTTGACGACTGCGCCAAACTGGAAACGCTGTTGGCGTCCTTCGAGAGCAGGGAACCGCTGGTCCGTGCCTTCGACGGCGAAAGGCTGCTTCTCGGCGAATGGGCATTCAAACTTCCGGTTTCCAATCTTAAGTCAATGGCAGAAACAAACCCAACCCTCTCGGAACTATTCTACGCATCTGCCTTCAGGCAGCGAGATCACGCCGCGTATCTGCGCGTGATGCGCAACTACGCCCGCAACGCGGCGGAACCCTCTGCGCCGGAGGATGCCGAGTTTGGAGATAAGATGCTCAGCGAAGTGCCCCGAGACTGCATCCTGACCCGGATGCTGGTCCCGGCGCTTTCGGCAACCAAAGCAACGTTCACCGCCATGATTGCCCAGGCCAGGGTCACGCGCGCCGGCTTGGCCGCCATCCGTTTCAAGCGGGAGCATGGCACCTTTCCCTCCGACCTGCGTGCGCTCAACGTCGCGAATGCGGACGACCCGTTCACCGGCAAGCCGCTCATCTACCGCACCACCGACCACGGTTTTACGATCTACAGCGTGGGCGTGAACTTGGTTGACGATGGAGGCACAAAGGGCAAGGATTCGAAGTCCGGTGATAAGGTCTGGCGGTACGAGGAGCGTAATCCAGCCGAGCAACGGCGTCCCTAATCGCCGAACGGGCAACAAAGGGACACAGCTTTTCATAGAGGACATCTGTTTCCCATTGTTTGTGGTATATCAAGCGTTCACGCTTTGGCATGATCGGCCGGCAGCGTCACGTGATGCAGGAAAAGAGAATGCAGACTCGCACTACCGCCGTTCAAATGAGGGACTGACAAGGCGACGGCAGGGGAAAGGACCAGCCGAGGGGCCTCGTGGTCGCACCTTGGCTGGTTGGTTGGCGCGCTGAGCCCCGGGGCAATTCTGTCTCAACGACGAGCTGGCGAAGCGGATTCCATCGCAATCGCTACCGGGCCACGGACAACAGCTCGCGGACACGCGCGGTAAGGTGGAAACGGCGGTGCCCGTGTCGGCTACGCGTGTTGTCCACGACCTGCGGATGCCCGGCCACCGTCGAAAACAAACGCCCAAAGTTGCTTACCAACTCGCACCAAATCGTGGGCGAAACCTTCAGCTGCTCCAGAATGGGCGGTGCATCCGACGGCGTCGAGCCGCGCTTGCCAGGTACCGTTTGCCGGGCCGTCCAGTCCAGCAGATCCAAGTAAGCCGCCACCGAGATGGGTAAGAACCCTTTGTCGCTGCAGCGGGTTCCGCTACGATTGGCACACGGCCCAGGTTCGTTACCGTGCTCGTCAAGTTCCAGCGGGGACAGAAATCGGTCAGGAGCCGGGGAAGCGTTCCCGGACTGCGCCTCCGCCATCCGGCAATCATCGGTCGGCAAGCTCCGTTGTTCGGCGTCGCTCGCGCTGCCTGCACGTGCCCGTTCCGCCTCGATCCGCCGCTGCGCTGACGTGTGATCGCTGGCTTCCAGCGTCTCGGCCAGCGCCGCGCGGATCGGATTGAGATCCACGTAGGCCGCACAGGCCAACAAGGATTCCTCGTCCATCAAACGCACGGCTCGGTAACGGCTTTGCCAAAATTTCCCGGTTTCTCCATCCTCGCGATTGGCCCGCATCGCAATTGTCTGACACAACAGCCGCATCCACCACGAGATATCGCTCAGCCGCAAACGAATCTGTGCCAACCGGTCCGGATCGTGGCGGATCGAATTCAACTCGCATTCGATCGGTTCGGCAGCCGAACCATCTTCGTTTTTTCGGCGCGGGCACGCCAACAGCCAACGCCGAGCGACCTCCGTGTCGTCCCACAAGGCCACGACGTCGGGCCGCGAACGGAGAATCAAGTGGAAATGGTTCGAAAGAATGGAAAACCCCAGCAAGTCGATCCCCATCGCGCCGGCCAGTTTCTGCAGCTCGTCTTCGATCCACGGCTTGCGATGGTCGTAATTCTTTCCCGTGACCGCATCGTCTCCCAGCAGGAAACACCGCCTGACCACGCGATTCATGACATGCACGACCGCGACCTCGTCGGCGGCAAACAACTCGACCCTCGCCAAGCGTGCCATCGCTGACCTCCTCAATTACCGCAACTGGCCAACCGATACAGAGCATGACAAGAAAACTACAGCGACCCCCCAAATCGCTGTCAAGCAGGGGGCCGAAGAAAAGCTGTGTCCCAATACTGTTCGGCACAGCGGTTGCTAATGGTACGCATCCTCGACGCTTGCCGTCGAGTCATTGAGGAAAACGGGCCACGAGGGCAACTCTCAGAGAGCACCCTTTAATCCTCGCCGCTTGCCGGCGAGTGCGTCAGGCTAATTGGCGGTAGCACGATGTCAGCCATCTATCCTGAATCTCCCGACGGCAAGCGTCGGGGATCACGGTCGTTCGAGATGGACGCTTGTTCGTAGCCACGTAACCTGAAACACTCGCCGGCGAGCGGCGAGGATGCCTACCCAAGCACGAAGCGTGCCGAACAAGATTGGCTGTGTCCCCGTTTACACGTCCCCGTTTACACGTCCCCGTTTACACGTCGCTCAAGCGCTTGCCGAACACGGTCCTGCAGCGGTTCGAGAACAGGCGGTCAAAACGCTCGCTTCGCTGGCGGCACCGGCGCAGAATGGCGTGCTGGTCTCGATGTCCGCACTGGCTGCCATCGAGGCGCTGGGGGAAAAAGCCGCCAGCATACACCAGGCGATTGCTGCCATGAAACCCAGTGGCCCCTCGCCCGACGGTCGTTACAACAGCTACGTACCGCGATTGATCCAGAACATCGTCCCCGAACCCCCGGCGGCCAATCGCCCTTGAACGTACAACAAGACGCTGCGCAAACTCATCGGAAGACGCTTCGGCTTTCTACTACTCGCACCACCAGGACTGGCCCGCGCGGGGCGGCACCAACGAGCCGAATCACAACCTCGATGGCTCGCCCGCTGAGCTTCGATCAGTATTTCCGTCAGAAGTGCTTCCCGCAGGTGCAGAAGATCTGCACCCAGTTGGCAATCAAGCCTGACGTCCCTCACCTACTGGGCCGGCCAGCGGACTGGCTGGCCGACGTCTTTTCCCTTGGCGATGTCATCCCGCTATTGCATCCTTCGATGCCAGCCGTCTGATGTCTTCCAAATTGCGCATTTGCGTTCCGAGATTCTGGCCGAAGGCCACATTCACCGTAGCCTGGGGCAACGCCCCAGGAAGAAACGGAAACATCGGTTCTTTGGCCGAAGGCCATATTCAGCGTGCCCTGTCCGCGTGGGTGAATATGGCCTTCGGCCAAAAAGACCGGATGACAACGCGGTCCTGGGGCGTTGCCCCAGGCTACGGTGGGAAGAGGCCTTCGGCCAGACACGGCCGACGCCCGGGAGCCCAACTTTGCGGACTACGATTCAGGGCTTGTTCGCCGCCGTTCGGCGCGACACGATTGTTCGCCCCCTGGTCTTGTTGCCGCCGCCTGCCAGCACCGTGCCGCCGCACGGCACGACCCTTCCCCTCGACGATTCGTTAACTCGATCTTTTTCCACGCCATCATGACCAGCGACCGCTTGCGATGTCGGGGCGGCCGGGGTATGGTCGTTTTGTGAACCGCACCTGGGACTGGCTTCTATCGAAGGATCACCTGATGTCAATGGCCAAGTACTATTCACTCTGGACGATGTTCCGACTCGGCTTGTGTCTCGTTGCGCTGGCCCTCGTTTCGGGCCTCGGACGCGGCGTTCCGGCCGCTGTTCCTGAAATCTGCCGGGTACAGGGCGGCAATACGAAGACGATCTGGGGCGTCGGGTTCGCGCCGGGACAGACGGAGGTCCGGGACTGGAAGGCGCCGTTTGACGCGGACGCGGCCCTGGCGGCCCTGCGTACCACGCCTTATGATGCGGGGCGATGGCTGCCTGCCGAGCCGCCGTCGGGCTCGCGCCGTGTGCAGGTGCTCGATGCGGACCCGCGGGGCCTGGTCCTGGCGGTCGAGTCCGAATCGCATTACAACGCCAGCGGGTTCTACGACGCCCGCGCCGGCGGCCACGTGTGCTGGATCAAGAACTCCGACGGCTGGTCGAAACCGTGGCGGATCACTACCGCCCGGCCCTGGTGGGTCTCGCCCGCGGCCGCGCCGCCGGGCGCGACGGTGCGGGTCTTCGGCCGATCGCTCGACGCGCAGCTGGTGGCGCTGAAGGCCAGCGACGACGGCCAGGTCACGGTCCTGTCGGACTTCCAGCGCGGCCAGCATCCGCTGTACGAAACGCAGGTCACCCTGCCGGCCGACTTGGCGCCGGGCCCGTACGAGCTGTACGTCCACAACGGCACGGGCGGCGAATCCGGCTGGGGCGGGCCCGTGTCCGTCTGCGTCGAAGCGGCCGCGGAAGCCCCGACGCGGCTGTTCGACGCGCGGGAATTCGGAGCCAAGGGCAACGGCGTGGAGGACGACACCGCCGCGCTGCGGGCGGCGCTTGTCCAGGCGGGGGAAGCCGGCGGCGGGACGGTGTTCCTGCCGCCGGGGCGGTACGCGATCAGCGCGACGCTGTGGATCCCGACGGGCGTGACGCTGCAGGGCGCGGGTGCCCAGAACAGCCTGCTCGCCGTCCGGGACGAGCGGCCGATGCAGTGGGACGTGCCGGCGGAGATCGCCCGCGAGATACCTGGCCACTTCCGAGCCCGCCAGCAAGACGGCGGACGGGGCGCCATGCTGTGGATGCGCGACCGCAGCCGCGTGGCCGACCTGGGGCTGGTCGACGGCCCCGGAACGCTGCTCCCGATCTTCGGCTCGCGCGACCGGTGCCGCGTCGAACGCTGCCACATCCGCGCGACGCACTCGACGCAGCCGGCGGTGATGATCGAGTGGGGCTCGGACGGGTTCGTTCTGAAGGACTCGCAGATCGAAGCCGCCGCCGGGGGCGTGTTCCTGGTGCATGGGCCGCACACCCAGGCCCTGATCAGCGGAAACACGATCCGCAACCTGCGGCCGGGCCAGGCAAACAACCTGTTCATCCGCGCCTTTGTGCACTCGATTATCGAGCTCTGGGCCTGGAAAGACGATGCGCCGTCGCCGGTGGCGTTCTGCGACCTGATCGGCGTGCGGATCATGGGCCGCGGCAACATCAGCCTGCTGGGACCGCTGGTCTTCGGCAACACGGTGCGGTTCTCCGAAGTGACCGGCTTCCGCTACGGCCCGGGATTCCACATCCAGCCCACGTGGCTGCAGGGCGCGGACCCGCAGCAGCGCGCCGCGGTGGACCTGCAGCCGGCGGGGCACAAGATCGCGGGCTTGCCGCAGACGGCACCGCTGAAGGACTGGAACATCGTCGAAGGATCGCACCTGGTCGATGGCCCGCGGGGCATCCGCATTTCGCCCCAAGCCCGGCATACGCAGCTGCGCAACAACGCCATCCACGTCGACGGCCAACCGGTGGTCGACGAGTCGGCCGGACGCTGACCGCTGAGCGAGTCTGCTCGCCGCGGGAATACAGCAACCGTCAAAGCGAAAAATAGAAGGGCACTTTCATGAAAACGAGATTGGCACCCGTCCTCACGGCCCTGTTGGTCGTCGCCGCTGGCGTTCAGGCCGCCGACTTCTACGTCGCCCCTCACGGCGATGACGCTCATCCGGGCACGGAGACGCAGCCGCTGGCCACGTTGCAGGCCGCGGTGAACAAGCTCCAGCCGGGCGATACCTTGCTGATTCGCGGCGGTACGTACCGGGAAACCGTAACGTTTCCGCGCAGCGGCACGGCCGACAAGCCGATCACGCTCAAGGCGTATCGGGACGAAAAAGTCGTGGTCAGCGGATGTGAGCTCGTGACCGGCTGGTCGCTCGATGACCCTGCCAAGCGGATCTGGAAGGCCGCCATGCCGTGGACGCTAGGCCTGGGCCGCAATCAGGTCTTCGCCGGCGGCCAGGTGCTGATCGAGGCGCGTCACCCGAACGTTCCCGCACCGGGCCTGGAGATGTACGTCGCGGACCTGTCGCCGCTGTGGCCGACCTACGGCGAGTTCTCGATTCCCCGGGAGACGCGAGTCAGCCAGCCGGGGCGGATCGTGAGCCGGTTGCTGGAAGGGCAGCCGGACGATTACTGGAAGGGCGCCATGTACTGCGGGGTGCATTTCGAGGGTTGGTGTGCGCAGACGGGGGTGATCGAAAGCTCCCGGCCGGGCGAGATTCTCGTCGGCGACCGCACGCAGGGCTGGTGGTTCGGCTCGGCCTACGACGGCAGATTCCCGCAAGAGCACGAAGACGGCCGGGGCATGATCGTGGGACACAGGCACGCGCTGGATGCGCCCGGCGAATGGCATTGGCAGGACAATACGCTGTATCAACTTCTACGGCAACGGCACGAACATGGCGTCCAGGCACCGCGGTCCCATGGACTATGCCGCCACGCTGCTGGCGCACAACCACCTGTACAACGGCATGCTGCTGACGCGCGACGCCGGGTTTCTGACGGGGTATTACTGCAGCGGCGGGACGCTGAACGGCCAGCACTCGCAGGTGGCTTACAACGTGATGCACGATTGCTACGACCTGTCGGCGCTGCGTTGGAACAAACTGGGCATGGTGTATCTCGACGCGGGCACATGCCACGTGGACGTCCATCACAACCTGTTCTGGGCGGCGCCCGGTTCGCTGCAGCGGGACATGTGGTTCAACACGTGTTGCGTCGATGTCCGCGAGCACGACAATGTGTTTCACGGACTGTTTACGCGGAACAGTGCGGAGCTGCGGGCCGAGGATTTTCCGGGCGGCCGGCCGTTCCGGTTCGGGCACGACTTTGCGCAGCCCCCCGCGCTGCCCAAGTGGCCGCAGCTCGTCAGCCAGCGATTCGAGGCGGCCGAGTGCTCGTCGCAATCCGCCGGCGTCCGCAAAACCGACGCCGGGCTGACGGACCTCCAGGATGGCGATTGGTTCGCCTTCGACTCGGTGGATCTCGGCGCGGGTTGGCGCTCGGCTGTCCTGCGTTTTGCCAGTGACGTCAAGACGCTGAATACCGACCGTTCCGCCCGTGCCGCGCCGCGGCACCGCCAGGCGACGGATCCTCTGGTGCTCGAAGCGACGGTCCATGACGGCGCGCACGAGATGGTGCACAAGCAGTGGAGTTTCTTGTACAACATTCCCGACGCTGCTTGGGTCCGGTTCGACCGCGTTCCCTGGGGCGAAGGCTATCGCCGCGTCCGCGTTGTCTACGGCCACGACGGCTCGGTGCCGTGGCAGCTGGAAGTGCGTCTGGACCGCGTGGACGGACCGTTGGTGGGACAAGTCACGCTGCCGCCGACCGATCGCGACCGTGGCAGCCACGTCCAAATCTACCGCGAGGCGGTCGCCGAACTATCCCCGCAGGCCCAGGGCGTCCGCGATGTTTTTCTGGCGTTTCGGTGCGAAGATCCGGCTCCGAGTCCCAAGCCCGTCGTGGATTTCGAGTACTTGCGGTTCGAGCAGTATCGCGGGCAACTGCCGCTGCAAAAGAACGAGGTGAAACTGGAGCTGCGCGCCGGGCAGCACGACGGTCCCAAGCTCGGCGAGTTCTATCCGCGTTTCACGGGCGGCGCAGCGCACGTTCGCGAATTCGTCGCACAGCTGGAAACCTCACCCACGGGACCGCTGTTTGTCGTGGTCCGTTCGGCACTCGAAGAACCCATCGGCACGGTGAGTGGCATCCGACTGGAGAAGAGTGCGGAACCGATTGATTGGACAGGTCTCGGTGTGCCGCCGCGCCGCTCGGAGGGCGAAACGGGCGATTGGCAGTTTCCCGCAGCGACGAACCGGCCGCGTTCTGCCCCCGGCGAACTTTTCCGGCCCTCGGCCGCATCACGTCCTTTCTTCCGGGCCACGCGACTCGCTGCGAGTCCGGTCATCGACGGCGAGTTGATGGAATGGCAGGGGCGGACCTTGGAGTTGAATCATTCGTTGGTAGGCACCGTCGTCGACGAGTCGCCGGCCCAAGCGTGGCTCGGCGTAGACGACCAGACGCTGTACGTGGCGCTGCGCAGCCCGCTGCGAGACGCGCGGGCCTTGGTCGTGGCGGGTCATCGCTGGGGCGCCACGGACGGGGTGGAATTGGCGTTGCAGGAAGCGAATCCTCCCGCGCCGATCCTCACGCTCCGCGGCTGGCCCGATGGGCACTTCTGCGCCCCGGACGTGGCGGGCGTGTCCGAAGCGGCCCGCACCCGCTTGGAACAGGCGGTCACGTATCGAGCTGCTGCCGGAGCGGACGCCTGGACGTGCGAATGGCGCATCCCGCTGGCCGCCTGCGGACTAGACCCCCAGGCCGTGGCGGCGTTGTCCTGCAATCTGACGGTCCGGAACGTGGCCCAGGATTCCTGGCGCACGTGGAACTACGCCGGCGGGGCTACCTACGACCTGCGCAACGGCGGCACGTTGATTCTCGGTGCCGGCCAGACGCTGCTGGCGGGCGGCTTGCAGGAAGCGCTGGCCGTCTGGCTCGATGCGTCCGACGCGGCCACGATCGAACGAGGCCCTGACAACCGCGTCCGCGTCTGGAAAGACAAGAGCGGAAACGGCAGGCATGCGACCCAGGCTGCGGCCGAGTTCTCCCCGTGGTACGACGCCCGGGGGTTGAACGGCAAAGCCGCGCTGCGATTCAACGACGAACAGAAGACCCGGCTGGACCTCGCCGATCTGTCCGAGCGGCCCATGGCGGCGACCATCTTTGCCGTCGTCAGCAATCCGGAGCCGGGGCTGCCCAATAATCACAACCCGCGGATTTTCACCGCCAGCAATGGCAAGGAGTTCGACTATCTGTGCGGCTTGTGCTGTTCCGTCCCGGGCACGCAGACGGGCGGGCCGCGGCTGATCGTCTACGAAGGCCGGGACCGTTGGGCTCGGTCCGTGCGGGTCGGCTGCTTCTCGCCCTACTACCAGACGTTCTTCCGCGGGCACATTGCGGAAATCCTCGTCTTCGGCCGGACGCTGACGCCGGACGAACGGTTTCGCGTCCTGGTCTACCTGACCGGCAAATGGGAGCTGTGACGGCCGGCCTCCCGCGAATTCGCTCATGCTTCCGTGTGGATCGATCTCACGGCGAAACAGGCACGGATTGACTGGAAGTGAAGACTATGAAACAAACTCCTGCTCTGCCGTTCGGCCGCTTGTGCTGGATTTGCGCGGCCTTGCCCCACTTGCCCGCGCTGTCCACCGGGTATATTCATAACAGTGGTTCCATCGATTGAAGAGCAACCCTTTACCGAAAGGTACCATCATGACACGCCGATTGTATGTCCTGGCTGGTTTGGCTTGGATCCTGGTTACGGGCGCCGGGCGCGCCGCAGAGGAGGCGGGTTCGGTGCTCGCGCCGGGCGCGACGGTTCAGAAGCTGGCCGGTGACATGAAGTTCACCGAGGGACCTGCCTGGCTGCCCGCCGAGAAGAAGTTGGTCTTTTCCGACATCCCCCAAAGCAAGCTGATGCAGTGGACCGAGGCCGCCGGTTTGTCGGTCTATCGTACCAGCGAGCAGGCCAACGGCAACATCCTCGATCTCCAGGGACGGCTGATCTCCTGCCAGCACGCCGCCCGCAACCTCGTGCGGACCGAACCCGACGGACGCATCACGGTGCTGGCAGACCGATTCGAAGGCCAGCGGTTCAATTCGCCTAACGACGTGGCCGTACGTTCCGACGGCACGCTGTGGTTCACCGATCCACCCTGGGGCTTGACCGGCCCGCACGAAATCCCCGGGCACTGGGTATTCAAACTCGATCCGCAAACCGGAAAACTCGAAGCCGTGATCAAGTCGCTGGCGATGCCCAACGGCATCGTCTTCTCGCCCGACGAGCGCCGGCTGTACGTGGCCGATACCGGGGGCAACCGGCGGCATCCCGATCCGACGTTCCACGACATGCCGGCCGGCATCCACTGTTTCGACGTCAGTCCGGATGGCCAACTCGGCAAAAAGCGGTTCGTCATCCCGCAAGGCAGCGACGGGATGGCGGTCGACGTCCAGGGCAACGCGTACGCCACGCACGGCCCCGGCGTCCAGGTCTACGACGCCGACGGAAAACTGCGGGAGCAGATCCAAGTGCCTGAGAACCCCGCCAACGTCTGCTTTGGCGGCGAGGATTTCCAGACGCTCTTCATCACCGCCCGCAC
>Ga0351845_1219_pt2 | contig 13771 bp, 17 predicted proteins | sample TotcelHFGM3001M3_FD_206879 | JGI IMG/M metagenome (GOLD analysis project Ga0351845, IMG submission 206879) | Enriched cells from coal bed in the Powder River Basin, Montana, United States - Total cells FGM rep1 HSBNCT.FGM.300.1.M3 ...
CATTACGACTGGATTGCAAAGAGCAACACCCTTGCATTGGCCAGAGGAACACCACCGCTCTGCACGGATACCTGAAGGGTTGTTGCTCCCTCATTGAGAACCACCGGCCCCATCTCGAGTGAATCGGGGACCTGGAGCCACATTGGAAGCTCGGGGTCGCCGAAAAGGGTGTTGCTCTTTGCAATCCAGTCGTAATGCGTATCAGAGGGGATAAGGGGAACGAAATCGTCTTTTGCGGTCATGGCAGCGTCACCCAGATGGAAGGCGTCTTCGAGGAAGAAGTTGGCGAAGAACTCCTGATCAACCAGTTCGCTCCACTGATTGCCGGGATCGGAGGGCTCACCCCATCCGTAACGGGTGTTCATGATGCAGAAACCCCCACCGCCCGGTGAGCGGATCCAGGCCTCGGCAAGGCAGGTTCCTGTGTCGAAGGAACCCGAGAGGCATGCGATGGTGTTCCATATCGACGGCCTTCCGTTCTGGGAGATGTTCACGAGTCCCATGAAATCCGATATGGAAAGACCGCCAGTGCCAATCGAAACATAGGTTTCGCTTCCGTGCCCCGCGTGGTTGACAAGATGCATGCCCTGGTTGAGCATGTTCATGGTCGCTGCATAGCTCTGGGTTCCCCAGTGTTCGTAGAGTTTGGTGATCGACCACCCCTCGGGAGTGTAGAGGGTGTCAACCTTCTCCTTCCCGGCGCACCCCGGGCAATACGGACTGGTCCAGAGGACCGATGTCGTAAAACCCATTGAGTTGTACCATGATGGTGTGTCAGGGGCGTTCTCGTATGCCAGGACCTTGCCGATGAACAAGGCGGCCTGAGAGCTGTTCTCAACTGACGCCCTGCCGATGATGTAGTCGGGATGATAATCCAGATTGTCGGCCCCGTTCAACTCGCCCCATACACCGTTGCCGTTCATATCCCAGGCATCCACGCCCGGAGCGGTATCGTTCATGTCCTGGAAGTAGAGATCGGCCGAAGGGTAGTCCACATAGCCCTCGGCTGTCGCGTAGCAGTTCCGGTGGGGTACTCCCGGCGTATCGCCGGCGAGCAGAACGAAAGTCGGGGGTGTGCCCTGAAAGACATCCCACAGGAAGAACCTGAGCCTCTGGGCCGCGTCCACTCCGGAATAGGTGTCGTCAATGTAGCCCATTGTCACTATCCGGGAAGGAACGCCCTTCAGGGTCTTCCACTCGGCCAGCGGTTCGAAAGCGGCCTCGAGCCCGTCAGTGGTGACTATAAGGTATTCTCCCCATGGAAGGTCGTCCGTCACGGGGCACGGAACCACGTCCAGGGGGTTTTCGACGGCCCGTCTCACCACATCGGCTGCAAGCGCGGACCCAAGAGCTCCCCTTGCCACCGGCCCGTGAACAGGGCCATCGTAATGGTAGTGAACAGTAACATCCATGGCGCAAGTCACCGTTAGAAGGTTTGTTACTGGATCCCATGCGATTGGTCTGAGCACGATGTCGGCAACCGGATACCCCATAAGGGTACCCTGACCGACAAGCTTTGCCACAACATCACTACCCATTGCGTACGCGTCCGGGTTCTCGGGGGTGAAGGCAAAATCACCGTATCTTGAAATGGGCACGCCCCGCTGGGCTGGTGCTGGTCTGACCCTCATGGGGAAAACCGAAGATTCGGTGACCGCAAAGGTCACGCTGTCGGCAACCGCGCCGGCCGGGAGTGCAACCATCAGGGGGGCAAGTGGCAGCAGAGGATTCCCTGGACTGGCCAGGGAAGGAACACCAGGCAGCTGAATCCTGTGACCTGCGGGTGTATCGGTCACCTCGGGCTGCGCCACAGGCGACCATGTGAACGTTACCCCATTCACAGAAAGAACAAGGACACTCAAAAACAGACCGAACATCATACCTCCATCGCAACCGTGAAGGCGTTGCGTCCATAAACCTGCTCAATGAGTTCCTTGAGCATTATTGTTATGGGAACCGCCAGGAAAACCCCGGTAAGCCCCCACAGAAAACCCCAGACAAGAACACAAATCAGTACCGTGACTTTGCCGACGGGAAGAACCCTGCCGAAGTACGTGGGTTCAATAACATTGGATACCAGGTTGTTGACCACAACAACAAGCAGGATGGTCCACAGACCGGAATTGCCGCCAACCGAAAGGGTGTAGAGGACAATCAGTATCGCGGCAATAAGGGAGCCGAAGAATGGAATGAAGTTCATCACCATGGCAATGAACCCCCAGATGAAGGCGTCACCGGGAGCCATCCATATAAGCAGACCCGCACCGATCAGCACCCCTGTGAGCAGACTTGTTGTGAGCTTTGCGATCAGATACTTTCTTGGAACCCCCTCCACTCCCGCGATCAGTTTGCTTATGCGGTGATGCTTTTCAGGATCCAATGCAAGAAGCTTCCCGGAAAACTCTCGTCTCCCGCTGAGAAGGAAGACCGTCAGCATGGTGATGATGGCAATTTTAAGGAAGAGTTGCGTTAGTGTTCCGAGAACATTCGCAGCGGTGGGAACCAGCGACGTGAGGGATATGTTCCCAATGGCAGCCTCCATTGTTGATCGCCCGGGGCCTGTCTTCACCGGAGCCGCGATTATTGATATGGTGTCCGGGGGCATTGCCTCAAGAGCACCTTCCATTCCCAGGGACCGGTAAAGACCGGGAAGCCAATGATTCTGGACTCCGTTGACGAACTCTCCCACGGGCTGAACAACATTTGCCACAAGTTCAGCCCTGCGTTCCATAAGCATGTTTCCGGTTCCATAAAGTATAAGGAGCGAGAAAGCGACGAGGGTCAGGGCGAGCAGGACCACTATCACAGAGCCCATTACCCCGGCCGCATGGCTTTCCCCCCGTACCCCGGGGAAAGGCCTTCCCATTCTGGTTTTCGGTTTCAGCATTCTCAGAAGGCCGTCTATCATACGGGCCGCTCGGCTCACTGCAGGATTGACCAGGAACATTGCAAAAACGGCAATGGTCACTTGTGTGAATACCCCGGCCATAACCTTCAGTACAACCCCGAAAGCCAGAAGAGCCACGATTGAAAGGGAAGCTGCAAGCACCTTCTCAGATGCCTGTTTCATTGAAGGACCTCCCTTCAGTTCCATAGACCTCGGGCCTCCTGTCGGCAAGACAGTTGATCCTTCTTCTTTCCTGCGCGACAAGTGTCATGTCGAGCTCGTAGTCGGTCACACCGGCAGCCGCTATTCTGCCCTTCAGGAACTCTCCCGACGGTGCGCACACCCCTCCCCCGCCCCTGAACCTCGAACCCAGGTGGTCACCACCAAGGTTGCAGCCCACGGTGAACACCTGGGCTTCGGCGGATCTGGCCTGAAGCAGACACCTGAAAACCTTCCGGCGCTGCAAGGGCCACTGGGCGGCAACGAAAAGGATCAGGGCGCCTTCGAGGGTCAGATCACGGAAAACCTCGGGAAACCGTAGATCGTAGCACACAGAAGCTCCCGCAGGAATGCCGTTGATGCGGAAGAGACCACTGGGAGAACCCCCAATGAAGGCTGTGTGTTCATCCATGCACTTGAAAAGGTGGATCTTTTCAGCGGTATGTACCAGTTCTCCCGCCGGGCTGTAGACTGGCATGGTGTTCACGATTCCTTCCGGTTTGCGCACCGGAAAGGAGCCGCCCAAAACCCACATTCCACATTCCCGGGCAACTCCCGCAAGGGGCAGAGCAGGCAGATCGGAAGGATCAAGTGCCGCCACCCGCATCCTTTCCAGGGCGAAGCCGATGGTGAAAAGTTCGGGCAGAACGGCAACATCGGGGTGCGGAGCAATGGTAATGGCCTTGACGGCCATTTCCATGCAGTTTTCCCAGCTCCCTCTTATGGGGAGTTCGCAGGTCCTGACAACGAGGTTCCGGCCACCGGCAGTCATGGCCGGAATATAAGTTGTATAATTCCCCAACACTCACAGGCAATTCCACAGGAGGCTCACATGGCTCAGCTCAGCGGCAGGGTTGCCTCGATGCAGGCATCCCCCATACGCAAACTGACCCCTCTCTCCGACGCGGCGGAGAAAAGGGGCACAAAGGTGTATCACCTCAATATCGGACAGCCCGACATCCCGACACCACCGAACTACTGGCAGGCAATACGTGAAAGCGAGCCCAGGGTTCTGGCGTACGGACCCAGCCAGGGCCTCGCCGTCCTCAGAAAGGCCATTTCAGGTTACTACGGAAGGGCCGGCATCGAGGTTCCAGAAGACCGCGTGATGATCACCACCGGCGGCAGCGAGGCGGTGTACTTCGCCTTCATGGCAGCATGCAGTCACGGTGGGGAAGTCGTGTGCTTCGAGCCCTTCTACACGAACTACAACGGCTTCGCCTCCATGGCTGGCATCACCCTGGTCCCGGTGACCAGCTCTGTTGAGAACGGTTTCCACCTTCCATCCCGTGAGTCCATCGAGGCCGTTATCACGCCGCGGACGCAGGCCATTCTGATCTGCAGCCCCAACAATCCCACCGGCACCGTGCTGACCAGGGAAGAAGTGGCAACACTCTCGGACATCGTTCAAAAACACGACCTGTTCCTGCTTTCCGACGAGGTCTACCGCGACTTCGTCTTCGACGGCGGCAGGCACGTTTCCGTTCTCGAATTCCCTGAGATTGCCGACCGTGTGATGGTCATGGATTCCATCAGCAAGAGGTTCAGCAGCTGCGGCGCGCGGCTCGGTAACCTCATCTGCCCCAACAAGGATGTCATGGGAGGCATCCTCAAGCTGGGGCAGGCAAGGCTCTGCCCCCCCACAATGGCGCAGTACGGCGCCGCGTGGATCTATGAGCACCTCGGCGCCTCCTACTACCATGACGTAGCCCTCACCTACCAGCGCCGCCGCGACCTGCTGATGCAGGAACTCGAAGGCGTGCCTGGGGTTTTCTTCTTGAAGCCCGAGGGAGCTTTCTACGCCACTATCAGAGTTCCGGTGGACAACGCCGACAGTTTCGCCGCATGGCTTCTGTCAGACTTCTCAGTCAACGGTGAAACAGTAATGGTCTCACCCGCAGCGGGTTTCTACGCGACACCCGGGATGGGCGAAAACGAGATCAGGCTTGCTTTCGTGATTAACGACGATGACATGCGGCAGGCCCTGGGGATCCTCAAACAGGGGCTTCTTGAGTACCCTGGGGAGGGGCATTGACGGGATCGGCTTTCGATAGTAAAGTATATGCGTAGTTACTTACGTACTTTATCGAGAGGAGTCCTCCGTGTGTGATCAGACCCAGTGCTGTTGCCAGAATACCGACAAACTGAAGGGCAAACCTGGCGAGTGTTCCGACGAACAGGTAAAGGAATGCCACGGCGAGGAAACCGAAAAACACCCCTGCTGCTGACATCCATTTGTCAGTCTTTGGAGAAGAGATGAGATCCAGGACACTGAAAGTAACGCTTATCGTGATCGCCCTGCTTGTGGGGGCCGCCTTCGCCTCAGGTCACGATGACCACCCCTGCACTGGGGAAGACCATGAGTGCACCGACTCTGAATCCGGATGCACCTGTGACCCCAAGTGCGAAGACTGCACGTGCGATTCCCTGTCAAGGGCCGAAGAGACATCGGCTCCCATCGAGGATGCCCGCGATCACGGTTGCCGGGGCTGCTCCGGGCACGGCTGCCACTAGGCCAATGCGGAGCCGGACGTTTCAGTAACTGACGGCGTCCGGCTCACTCCCATCCCCTCTTACTTCGATGGAAACGCCTTCGGGCATGCACACTGCGGCCTGACCGGGGTTCGATATCCATCCCGTTCTTGCGCATGTTCCGGTGGGGCAGGGAGATGACCTTATCCTGGCCCTTCCCTGCGAAACTTCCACAACGGTGAACCCGTCCCTGACGGGTACATATATGAGCGTGTCGGCATTCAGGGCCAGGATTACCGTCTGATCCGGTGTGACGAGTCGCAACTCGTTCCGGTCAGCCCCCCCCCTGCGCACACCCGTCAGCCCTGCAACACCCAGTGCAAGCGCAACCGGCAGGATGTCTCCGGGACGCAGGAGCCTCATTTCAGACATTTCCCGGAAAAACGTTTTTCATGTGCGCGTTGAACACCCTGGCCGCGCGGAAAACACATTCGACCGGAGTTGCCGGACGGGTCTGGCGATACCCGGGAAAATACCGTGACACATGAACCGGGGTGTTCTCACCGCAGTTTGCCGCCAACCAGAGGGCCGCCCGGTCCCAGTCCCATTCCGAATCGTTCTCTCCCGGGATGACAAGGTAAGTCACTTCAAGATGGACGCCAGAGCGTGCGATCGTTTTCAGGGTTTCCAGAACGGGCTGCACATTGCCGCCGCAGTTCCTGCGGTAGAAGTCATCGCTCCACGCCTTCAGGTCGACATTCCAGGCATCGGTTACGGTAAGCAGCCTCTTCAGGGGCTCAGGGTTCACAAATCCGTTGCTGACCATGACTGCGATGCCCCCTAGTGTCCTGACTATCGGAGCTGTGTCCATCACGTACTCGTACCAGACCACGGGTTCGGTGTAAGTGAAGGCGATGCCGTCACTGCTTTTTACGGCAACCTCCGCGAGTTCCTCAGGGGTGCGAAAGACCGTTGGTGGCGCCCCCTGCGAGCTCTGCCAGTTCTGACAGTGACTGCACGAAAGGTTGCACCCCGGCGGGCCAGTGGAAAGAAGCCTCGCTCCGGGCCTGAACATTGCGAGGGGCTTTTTCTCGATGGGATCGACGGCCATGCCGATGCATCTTCCGTAGCCCGAAAGCGCCGGTCCCCTGACCCCGCACAGACCGTAAGGCTTCGAGGCGCTCCAGAGGCATCTGTGAGGGCAGATCAGGCATCGAAGGCCCGCGTCTTCACTCAGCGTGAATTCGGGAGAACGCCCGTGCTCCAGGGTAAAACCTCCCCGCTTTCGTCCTCTTTGAGAAGCAGTATGCCAAGAACGCCGCTCATGTCAAATCCCCGAACTGCTTCCTCACCTCCGACAGCAGCGGCGGTGGCGTAAGCATCTGCCCTGCCGCAAGTTTCGGCGAGCACCGTTGCGGACTGCGCTCCCGTTCCGGAGAAACCTGTGAACGGGTCGATCAGGTGGCTGTACCTGACGCCATCGTGAATGAGGAAACACTCGTAGTCGCCGCTTGTAGCCAGCGCCCCCGACCGCACTTCATAGACCGCGTAGTAGCCGCTGTTCCGCGGATGGCGTACCGCCACCCGCCAGAGTCTCTCACCACCGCAGCGGACCTCTCCTCCCACCTCGACAAGACAGGACCTCGCTCCACGGGAAACCAGGTATTCGTACGCCCGGTCCACGGCGTAGCCCTTCGCGACTGCGCCGAAATCGAGCTTCATGCCCTCCGGAATCAGTATCGAGTCGTTCCTGAACTCCAGAAGCTGCCAGCCTGTTGCTCCCAATGCACGCTTCAGTTCCGCTTCTTCAGGGAAATGAGGGTGGTCCGGAAAACCCCAGGCATCCACGAGCGCCCCCGCCGTTGGGTCGAAGAGTCCCCCTGTGGAACGGAATACCGAGTCGCTCAGGGCGATAACCCCCAGCATGTGCGGACCGAGCTCGGAAAGCGCCGCCCCCCGGGCCATGTTGATCTCCCACACGCCCTGCCCGGGAAACCTCCCCGTCTCCGCCTCGATCCGGCGAAGAAGGGAGTCAGCCCCGCTTATCATCGCTTCGGGATCAAGATCAGGGGGAGTTTCAACTATTACCGTGGCGAACGTTCCGAGGGCGGGAAAAGTCCTGCGGGCTTCCGCCGCCCTGGGTCTGGAAAGCCTTATGGCGACCGCCACCGCGAGTGTGGCGCAAAGAATCGGCAGAAGAAGTGAACTGCGACGGATCGTTCTACCTGTTTTCGCCGTCTGAACCGTACTTCGCGTGGTAGCTGCAGAACTGGCTGCCGCTCAGGGCCGGCTTTCCGCATACGCTGCATTTGCGGGCCGTCTCGCTGCGCACTTTATGCCTGCGTTTTGGTCTTTTTGATGGTATGAGGTAATCAACGAGGAAGAACAGGACAGCGACGGCAAGCATGAAAAGACCGGGTTTACCGAGCTTCCAGAAACCGCTTTCCGGACCACTGTGGAAAGCAAGGCCCCAGAACACGAGCCCCAGGAGAGCCGCGAAGTACGAAAAATCCCGCATTGTGTAGTATCCCCCCGTACCGTCAGAGAAGGTCCGTGAAGCTGATGATGTGGTTGAGTGCCAGCACTCCCACACCCACGTTCAAATAATCATCGCTGAGCAGGAGGGCAATGCCTGCCGCCTCCGCGAGAATGTTGATCAGCGGAAGTCCGGTACCTGCCGAGTACTGCCCCCAGCCCGGAAGAACAAGGGATTTCCAGGCGTGCGAACCTGTTGAGGCGCCTGTTTCTGCCACTTGGGACACGACGATGTCGGGAACCTGTGTGGCGTCGAAAAGGCCCACGCTGAGAGGAAAATCAGCCATCCCAACCTGAACCTGGGCTATGTTCACTGTGTTCCAGAACGCGTAGGGCGACATCGTGCCCTCCAGCAGGCTGTCAACCCTCGCGAGATCGGTCTCTATCGCGATCCAGCCCATGTCGTCGGGCGTCACCAGATCAACCGCGAATCGGTTGATCCCCGAGGTGCCGTGGACCCGCATGTTGCTTCTCACGACAGTGAATATCCGGGTTATGGACGCGTTGTCGACAAGACCCCTGTAATCCGCCCTGCCCAGGAGATTGACCTGGTCCGCAAGGGAATCCACGAAGATGAAGGATCCCTCATCGGAAAAGACGACTCCCGCCCTGAGGGCCATTCTAAGCGTGGCGTTCCCGGCTGAGCCCTGAACGACCTTTATGCTCAGTGGACTTACGTAGGGTTCGCCCCGGATAAGGTCGTCGATGATCCCGAATTCCAGGGGAGTCTGGGCCTGAAGAAGCGCAGACACAAGGAACAGCAGTGCGTACTTCAAGGATAACCTCCGTCAAAGGTTACAGGGAAAAGAACCTCATCCAGTTGCCCGAGCGTACTTTGGTGATGTCCGTATCACTCCATCCCATTTCAGACAACTCACCGAATATCAGATGAATGTCACGCACACCCCTGATGCCGCGGGGAAGCGCGCTGATACCGTCGAAATCGGACCCGAGACCAACGGCATCGATCCCGGCCGTCTCGGCGATGTACTCGATGTGCCTCGCCACATCGGAAACCGAGGCGTCCTCACCCCAGGGACGAAGGAAATCGGGCACCAGAGTAACCCCGACCACTCCCCCCCTCGAGGCGATCTCTTTCAGATCGGCGTCGGGAAGGTTGCGTGGAAAATCGCACATTCTTCGGGAATTGCAGTGGGTGGCACAGACTGGAAGGCCCAGGGAGAGAAGGTCCCGCCTGGACCGGTCATTCAGGTGGGATGCGTCCAGTCTCGTCCCCTTGGCATGGAGCCTTCTTGCCAGTAAGACACCCTCTGAAGTCAGGCCTCCGGTGCCTCCGATCCCAGAACCGTAGGGGTTGTCGCCGTTCCAGGTGAGACTTGCGACAAGAGGGTTTGCGGGCATGTCCATACCAAGGTACAGAGGCATGCAGCCCTCGAGGGCAAAATGAAGCTTCACATCGCCGGACTTGCCGGAGCACTCCGTGAAGTTGAGGACGCCGTGCTTCCAGACCCCGGCGAGCTCTTCGGGGTACGGTTCGATGCACAGTGCTGTTACAAGGTGCGCGACTTCCGACTCGATCAGGCCGGGAAGATCGACATGGCATTTCCCCCCCCCAGACAGGAAGGCATCGGGAGATTCGGTCCTGACCATTGTATCGCAGTGGGCGTCGAAGATCAATTCGGTTCTCCGGTGGTGCTGTCCTTGAGGAATATGTCCGTGAAACCCCTTGAGAAGTCTCCCGCCTTCAGTATCAGGATGACCGTGACCGCCAGGAGCACGATGTAGAACACAACCCTGCCCCCGGAAGTGCGCGGGGAGTGCCGGTCACGCCAGTCGCCGGATATCGACATGTCAGCGGACGATCCTTGCCAGGCGAAACCTGTGGGTGATGTCGGGGAAGACAGGCACGGGGAGGGTGTCGCACCATTCCACCACGAAGGAATCCGCCAGAAAGCCCGAGTAAACGAACGAAATGGGCTGCTCCCGCTTCCACTGGTTCCATCTCGTGAGATACTCGGCCTGCTTTACGGGAGTTTGTGAGAACGAGTTGACTTCGCCCCAGGTTTCGTTCATCACCTTTTTGACGGCCGCGGGACCCAGGATGTAGAAATCAAGAAGTTTCCAGCCCCACAGGATAACGAGAAGTATCAGAGCTATCCATATAAGACAACCAAGTTTGACAGCGCCGACCCGAGCCATGTATTCCCCCTTACCAACCGGAGAGACATTTTTGAACGATCTCCCCCGCAACTTCCCTGACGAGCCTCTCACGGGCCTGCGCAAGGGATTCGGAGGCGGGGTCGTAAAGGATCCACTCGGCGACCGTCTCGTTGCGGATCAGGTAACCCTCGTTTCTCAGGTCTTCCATGTTGATCTCCACCCTGAGGTCGAGGCGGTACCTCTGAACCTGTTCACCACCCGTGTACTCCTCGGCACTCCTGGTGAACGCCGTTACGCGTCCGGAAACCCGCGTGTCGGGGTTGGCCGTCACCACAGCGAGACGTCCGTCTGTCACCATCGTTTCAGTTACGATGGATGTCAGCTCGGTTTCAAGACCGTATTCGGTTACCGAGCTTCTGAACTGCGATACTTCAACGGTCTCAAGGCCGGGCGGAAGGCTTCCCCGAAAGCTGTACGCACAGCCCATCAATGCCGCAAAGATCATGAATATCATGTACTTACACGCCAGTGTGGCCAAAGCCGCCGCCCCCCCCTTTCCGTATCGGAAAGGGAAACCGCCCGGGCAAGCACCTGTTCCTCCACGCGCGAAAGCACGGCCTGGGCGATCCTGTCGCCCCGATGGACAACGAACGGAGCGTCCCCGAGGTTCACCAGTATCACGCCAACAGGCCCCCTGTAATCAGAGTCCACGGTTCCCGGTGAGTTGAGGACCGTAACACCGTGCTTCAGGGCGAGACCGCTTCGTGGTCTGATCTGCCACTCGAAACCAGGGGGGACCGAAACAGCGATCCCTGTGGGAACAAGGGCCCTGGCGCCCGGGTCGAGGATCAGGTCGTGTGAAACGGCAGCAAGGAGATCGACTCCTGATGAACCCGGGGTTGCCTGCTCAGGAACGGGCAACCCCTCACCCTCTGGAAGAACCCTGAAAACAACGACATTGCCCATTGCGCTCTCAGGCCTCTTCTTCCGTTTCCACGCTCTCCTCAAGGTTCTTCATGGTCAGATCGATCTTGCCGTCATCCCTGACCTTGGTGACCTTGACCCTGACCTGCTGGCCTCGTCTGAGTACATCCTTGACCTCGGTGACACGCTTGTCGGAGATCTGGCTTATGTGCAGCAGCCCATCTATTCCGGGCATGATCTCCACGAACGCCCCGAAAGCCTGGATGCTGCTTACGGTGCCCTCGTAAACCTTGCCCTCCTTGGGAACGCCCACACACGCCTCGACCATCTTCACCGCTTTCTTCGCCTTGTTCCCGTCGTTGGTGAGTATGGTGACAATGCCGTCGTCCGCGATGTTGATCTCGGCGCCCGACTCTTCGGTGATGGCCCTTATGTTCTTGCCGCCGGGACCGATCAGCTTGCCGATCTTGTCCCTGTCGATCTGCATGGTGATTATCCTGGGAGCGTGGGGGCTGAGGTCATCCCGGGGAACATCGATGCACTCCTCCATCTTTCCGAGGATGTGAAGCCTGTTCTCCCTGGCCTGAAGGAAGGCACCCACTAGAAGCTCCTGTGTGACTCCCTCGACCTTCAGGTCCATCTGGATCGCGGTTATCCCGTTGCGGGTGCCTGCGATCTTGAGGTCCATGTCGCCAAGGTGGTCTTCCGCGCCGGCGATGTCGCTGAGGACGACGCTTTTCACGCCATCGGTCACAAGACCCAGGGCAACGCCCGCAACATGACCGGTGAGGGGGACGCCCGCATCCATGAGGCAGAGCGAAGCGCCGCATACTGTCGCCTGGGAAGATGAGCCGTTGCTCTCAAGGATGTCGCTGACCACACGGATCGTGTAGTTGAAATCCTTCGGAATAACGGCCTGTATGGCTGTCTCGGCAAGATGGCCGTGCCCTATCTCCCTGCGGCCGGGACCGCGTATGGGCTTGACCTCGCCCACGCTGAAGGAAGGGAAGTTGTAGTGGAGCATGAAGCTCTTGAAGAACTCGCCCATAAGGTCGTCAACCCTCTGTTCATCCCTGGCGCCCCCCAGGGTTGCCGCTACGAGGGCCTGGGTCTCACCCCTTGTGAAAAGGGCCGAACCGTGTGTCCGGGGAAGAACGCTGATCTCGCAGGTTATGTCCCGGACATCGTTCTTCAGACGCCCGTCGTACCTTACACCATCCCCGAGAAGCCGGCTGCGGTAATAATCCTTTTCGGCCTTGTATGCGGCCTTCTTCACATGGTCCTGCCAGCCGTTCTCCTCAGCCTCGCGGGCGAATCCGCCTTCCGGGTCGCCAAGAATGTCGAGGGCGGCGGTGAAGGCCGAAGCCATCTCTTCCTTGCCACCTTGACCGTAGTGTTTTCCGATCTCCTGCGCGACAACGGGATAGACTTTTTCGTACAGGCCTTCCGGAAGGGAGACCGGTGCGAAAACGCGTTTGGGTTTGCCGGCTCGTTCCATCAGGTTCAACTGAAGTGCGTTTATCCTGGCGGCTTCAGTGGCACCCATCTGAATGGCCGTGGCGACCACGTCTTCCGGAAGTTCCTTTGAGCTGCCCTCAAGCATCACGACTTCTTCGCCGCGACATGCTACGACAAGGTCGAGATCGCTCTCCTCCAGCTGCTGAACCGTGGGGTTCACGATGATCTCGCCATCGATGCGGCCAACTCGAACCGAGGAGACCGGGCCGTCCCAGGGGATGTCACTTATCAGAAGGGCGGCGCTGGATCCAATCATCGCAAGAAGGGCGGGGTCGTTCTCGTCATCGGAACTGAGGACAAGGCAGTAGACCTGGACTTCGTCCTTGAAGCCGTCGCCGAAAAGGGGTCTCAGGGGCCTGTCGATGAGCCGGGCAGTGAGGATCTCCTTCTCACTGGGTCTTCCCTCTCTCTTGAAAAAACCGCCGGGGATCTTGCCAGCCGCGTAGCTGCGCTCCCTGTACTCGATGGTGAGGGGAAAGAAGCCGGGATCGTAGCTCATGGACTGGGCGCAGGCCGCCACCAGAACGGCCGACTCTCCGTACTGAACATAAACAGCTCCGCCAGCCTGTTTTGCCATCCTGCCGGTCTCAAGCGTCAGTCTTCTTCCGGAAACCAAACCTTCAACAACCGTTTTCATCGTTTCTCTTCTTCCGATTCTTACTTCCGATTCCCGGGAATGCCCGGGCAACGAGCCCCGCAGTTATCTGCGAAGACCCAGTTCTCCCACAATGGCCCTGTATCTCTCTATTTCGCGGGCCTTCAGGTAGTCGAGAAGCCTTCTTCTCTGACCAACAAGCATCTGCAGCCCCCTCTTGGAGTTGTGATCCTTGGGGTGAAGCTTCGCGTGTTCCGTGAGCCCCATGATCCTCTCCGTGAGAAGGGCTATCTGTACTTCGGCCTTGCCCGTGTCACGGGCGTCCTTTCCGAACTTCACAACGAGTTCGCTCTTCTTCTCAGTGGTCACTGCCATTGTTTCATTACCTCCATTGCGGCATTGACATCCTTATCGATCAGTTCCTTCAGGTGGCGGTCGTCGTGCGCCCTCTCCGGTCTGCGAAGACCCCTGGCGAAAACGACCTCGGAGACACATCCGTA
>Ga0351845_1237_pt1 | contig 13524 bp, 17 predicted proteins | sample TotcelHFGM3001M3_FD_206879 | JGI IMG/M metagenome (GOLD analysis project Ga0351845, IMG submission 206879) | Enriched cells from coal bed in the Powder River Basin, Montana, United States - Total cells FGM rep1 HSBNCT.FGM.300.1.M3 ...
TTGGGGCGAACCTCGACCGGTTGCTGGTCGAGGCGTACCGCGACCTGGTGCGGCTGTACGAGCTTTAGTTTTTTCCCCTTACCACCATGTTCAAGTACTTGATTGACCATTTGAAAACGATCTTCACCGACATCTTCGGCGTGCTCGATTCCGGGTTCGTCGCCGACATGCTCAACGACGCCACGTTCGAGTTGGAACAGGCGTTGGGCAACGCATACGAGGTGCGATACGGCCTGTTCCGGCCGGATCGCGTTGAACTGAAAACGAGCGTGCTGTTGCAGAACGAGAAGGAAGCAACGGAGATCGCCAGGATGAGCGATGCCCGGCTCGGCATCGTGCTTGTCCCCAAGAAATAAGCTTTTGTTTCATTCCCCTGATCCACCATGAAGAAGTACTACCACGAACTTCAAGAACCCATTGAACGCGAGGCCGAGGAGCTGTTGAGTGAGACGCTGAACGATCGGTTGGCCAGCGACCTGGCCCAGAACATTGCCGACGACGTCGTGCAAATCGAGCAATGCGGTACCGCCGTCCGGTATGTGCTGATCGACGCCGAGACCGGACAGCTGGAGTCGCGGCGGTTGTATGAGGAATACGACGAGGTCGAGCGGGACGCCCATGAGCTGTTCAGGCGGCACGAGCGGTCGTGCCTGGTCGGAATGTTGTTATACGAACGCTGAGCGGCGTATCGTTTCGCTGTGTTTTCCAAATCCTTCACCCAGATGATCCACCATGAATTCAATCGTAACAACATCGGAGGTACGCGCGGCGGCGCTGCGGGTCGCAGAGCTGGGGCTGCGGGTGCATCCGTTGATCGGCAAGCGGCCCATCTGGGAAGACTGGCCGTCGAAGGCGACCAGCGAGCGGGTTGCGGTGGAGCAGATGATGGAGCCCGGTCGGAACTACGGCATCGTCTGCGACCGCGTGGCGGTCATCGACACCGACACGGCCGAGCTGGCCCAGTGGTGGCAGCAGCACATGCCGCCCACACCGTGGACGGTGCGGACGCCGCGGGGCGGGGCGCACTTTTACTATCGCTCGGTGCCCGGACTGCGCAATGCCACCGGCGTCGATCGCGGCTGGGATGTGCGGGCCGGCGGGCGAGGCTACGCGGTGGGTTTTGGCTCGCGCGGAGCGGGCACACGATACGAGTTGATCGGCGCGGCGACGTTGCAGTTGCCGCCGTTTGATCGGGCGTGGCTGCCGGTCATCCGCGCGTCGCCGATACCGACGTCGTTGCCGGCACCATCGGCGGCAGCCGTGGCGGCCGGTCGGATCCGCGACCTGCGGGCGTACATCCGCCGGATCAAGTCGATCCAGGGATCGCGAGGCAGCGACGCTTGTTTCCGCGTGGCCTGCATCCTTCGCGATGCGGGCCTGAGTCCCGAGGAATCGCTGGCCTACTTGTTGGAGTGGAACCAAAGCTGTGCCGATCCGCCGTGGTCGGTCACGGAGTTGGAGCACAAAGTTCGTGATGCGTTTGCAATCGTAACGAAAGGAGGATGATTCGTGGAAAAGCGGAGTGTCCGCTCGGTGATCCGCAGCCAGAAGCAGGTGATCCGGGCGCAGAACGTGTTGATCGATTGGTTACTGGAGCAAGCAAGTCGATCGGGAGCGGATGAGGAGGTTCGACAATTCCCAGATGAGAAAGGAGGACGGTCATGGTGACGATCGACAAGGTCGGTAACGGCGTCGACTCGCTCACGCAGAAGGAAGCCGAAGGCGTCCACTGCAAGTTCGCCGACGGCACGTTCCAGGGCTTCCTGTCGTGGAAGTCATTGCGGATGTTGTTGACCATGCGGCAGCAGCAGGACAAACCACAGGAGAAGTAGGTCCCCGGGGCATGGAGGCCCCCTTTTTATCGGTTGAGCTATGAACGAAATCCTTGTACGGCTTGAAAAGATCGAAGCGGTGCTGCTGACGCTGATCGAGCAGCGGCAGGTGCAGGACTGGTACGACACGAAGACCGCGGCGGACATCCTCAAGAAGTCGCCCTACAGCGTCCGGGAATGGTGCCGGCTGGGCCGGGTTCGCGCCGAGAAGCGTTCCTGTGGGCGCGGCACGTCCAAAGAGTGGATGGTCTCGCACGCGGAGTTGATGCGGATCAAGTCGGAGGGGCTGCTTCCGGAAAGACGGCATCAATAGCCGCCTTTTTGGCCGACGGAAAGAGGTGCGTGTACCGCTTGCGCATCTCTTCCGTCGTGTGCCCTACAAACGAGTCGATGATCCGCTGGTCAATCCCCTTCATCGCACAGTTGGAAATGAAGCTGTGCCGCAGCACGTGCCAGCCCCGCAGCCTGTCCCACTTCGAGTCGGCGAGCACTCGCCGCAGATGATCCTGCGCCTCGTCCCTGGTGATCGGCTCGGCCGCCGTCCGCTTGCTCTTCGAGTGGGCGATCTTCGTCTGGCAGAAGGCGTACGGACCGCCGGGATGTTGTGCGAACCATTCGCGCATCACGTTCTTGAGCATCGGGGACAGGGGCACGCGGCGGGTCGTGTGCTGCTTCTTCGACTTTTTGCGTTCGCGGATGACGACCGACTCGTCGTCGAAATCGACCACGCGGGAACGGAGCAATTCCGAGCGTCTTGCGCCTGTGTGGGCGGCCATGACGACCATCGGATACAGGAACGACTGCGGAGCTTTCTCCTTCACATGCGTCAGCAGTTCCGCCGTTTCGTTCAGGGTCAAGAACAGGCAATCCCACAGGGCTTGTTGTTCCTTCTCCGTCAGCTTGCCCCGTTCGATCTGCTTCTCGATCTCCGCCCAGGTCTGGAACGGTGGTTTCTCGGCCCCTTTCGGATACTTGAGTCCGCTGTTCGGGAAGGGACCGACGAGCCCCTCGCCGATGCCCCACGACCACACCCCGGACAGCGTCGTCAGCTCCTTACGGATCGTCACCGGACTGATCGCCGCCCCACGGTGCCCCTTCTGAGCCCGGCGACGATTGATGTACTCTTGCAGGTGGCTCCGCGTCAGGGCTCGAATATCCAGTTCTGTACCGAGGATCGTCTTGATGTGCTTGATGTGGATCCGGATCGTGTAGAGGGTGCTGTCTTCGACAGCACCGCCTGAAATCGTCTTCTCGTACCGGTCGATCAGTTCTTGAAGCGTGGTGACGTGCGGCATTTCGACCGGCCCCGTAACTTTCCCGTCCGACAGGAGGAAATCCGGGACATCAGCCCCCGGCGGGATCGTGAGCAGTCCACGATCAACGAGCCGGATATTGTCCCGAATCCGCCCGGCCAGGTCCCGTGCTTCCGTTTCGTCTTTCGTTTCCAGCGAGCGGTTGTACTTGCGTCCCGAGAATCGAAAACACACGTGAAAATGGCCGGATGGGTACTTCTGAATGCCCGCCATGACGTTTCCTTTCCGGTGGCAAATCGGTGGCAGAATTGGCCATGCAACCTCCCTTTAAGTCTAATGTTCAGACCTCAGTTTTTCAACGCAAATCCCATGAAAATAAGCGTTTACATCCAAATTCCATGCAAGTCCCATGCAAGCCAATATGGCGTTATCTAGGTTGAAAGCCTAGTGGCCGAAAGGTCGTGCAGGTTCAAGTCCTGTTTCCCGCACTGGTTACGAGATAAGGACTTACGGCAAATCGCTGTGAGTCCTTTTTTCGTCGCCCCAACAATTTTTCTGCAATTCTTCTGCAATCATTTCGTTGATATTGCCCCTACATTGGTCAAACTATTCTCCAGATGGATTTCGTGTCGCTGTCCCGTGTCGCCGTCGTCCTTGCTGAGATTCGGCCGCCATCACGCTTTCCCGGCTCGCCGTACAAGCACCTTTGGTGATATACTATTGGCATGACTCCGCAACTCAGTACTGAACTCCGGCAAGCACTGGCCCGGCAGCCTGATCGGCCGCTCCAGGTGGAAGACCCGCTCACGCATGCCCAATACGTGCTGGTCCGGCTTGACGCCTACGAACAGTTGCAACAGGGAGCGGATTACGACACGAGTGATCCGGATCCGCGAGCGTTCTACCCGGCCTTCGCCGACGCCGTGCAAGACGATCTGGATGCTCCCGGTATGGAAGGCTACGATGCGGACGGTATTTCCCAGGGGCGGTCATGACGGTCCAACGCGGCGATGTCGTTCTGCTCCGGGCTCCCTTTGCCAGTCGCACGGGTGCCAAAACGCGCCCCATGCTCGTTGTTCAAAACGACCGAAATAACGCCCGGATGAAGAACACGATCCTCGTCTTCATCACATCCAACGTGTCGCGCGCCGCCGAACCAACCCAGGTTCTCGTGGACATTCAGTCGCCCGAGGCTGCGCAATCCGGCCTCCAGCAGACGTCCGTCATTTTCTGCGAAAACATCCTCACCGTCGTCCAGGGCGACATCCTGCGCACCATCGGTCATTTGCCGGACACGCTGATGCAACGGGTCGATTTGGCGCTGAAAGAATCACTGGCGTTGACGTAGCCCCGGTCGGCAATTGTCCGAGGCGCGGGTTTCTTTAAGGTGGCAGTCCGATAGCAATTCTGTGCTACAGTACCGGCGTGGCTTGCGAATCTTCAAATCAGCCAGACGATGTGACCCGCCCTTTGTCTCCGAAAATCATCCCTTGGCATGGCGAGCGGGAGACGCTGTGGTACGCCGTGGATCCGGCCGCTCCCGAGGCGGAGCAACCGGCCGTGCTGCGGACGTTTTCCAGTCGCTCGGCGACCCGCGAAGACGTGCGACGGTTTCTGAGGGATTCACGCAGAATTCCAGGTCAGATGGCGCTTCCCCGACCTGTCGACGCCGGCGAAACATCCCCGATGTGGACAACGCCAGAAGATCTCTGCTGACGACCGGCGGCGAAAAACATAGAATGGGTGTCAGGGAAACGCTAGAAAACGCTGGAGCGATGTTATGAAGGAATAAACTTTGGAGGAACGCCGGCTCGCGCGCCAGTGGGAGGATCGGTTATGACCAAGACGTTGCACGGCAAAGTCCACGGGGACATCATCCAACTTGAGCAAGATCTCGGCGTCGTGGATGGCCAGGAAGTGGAGGTCCACGTTCGCTTCGTTCGTCGGAAGAAGCGGTTACCGGGACCACCACCAGGATGGAGACCGGGACAGGTGAGTTCGGCGGCCGGCGCATTGGCGGATTCGTGGACGCCGGAGGATGATCGCATCCTCGAAGAAATCTACCAGGATCGGAAACACACCTGCCAAAAGGCTCCGGGATGAGTTTGCTCCTGCTCGCGTGCCCCCTTTGCCTTCAGAACGGCTGGAACCGTTTCAGCCCGTCAATCCCATCGAAGTGCGGGTCGCTGCTGTAGACGGAGGCGTCCAAACGCAGGGCGATCACGGCCAAGACCAAATCCGTGATCGGCAGGTCGCGTCCGCGCTGCGCTTGTTCTCGCCCTAAGTCGGCGGCCTGCCGCCAATCATCCCAATCGGCGTCGACGTAGTGAGCCAACCGCAGGCGAGAGCCTGCCCAGTCTGCTTGGTCCCGCCGACGGAAGCCCCGCAACACCTCCGCCACAATCGGTCCCACTAAGGCCACGCGGTCTTGGGCCAAGAGATCATCGACGGCCAGTTTTTCACGGGAACTCGGATGCCTGAAAAAGGAGACCCACATGCAGGTGTCCACGAAAACCCAGTCTTCCATGTTTTTTTCTGCCTATTGTGGGAATCTGACCTCGGCCAACTCCAATGCCTCCAACTGCTGCCAGTTGTCCTCGTAATCAACTTGGCCGCACATGGCGCTCAGTTCCCGCAGGCGACGAATCCGCAGATACTCGCGGGCCGCCTGAGCCACGGCTTGGGCGCTGTCCGGCTGGTTCGTCAATCTGCTCATCTGCGCGATCTCTTCGCTGTTCAACTCGACGGTAATGCTCATCGCTTCATTCCCCCCCCGGCGTCATGGTCAGTCCTTGGCGTCTTTCTCCAGCAACTATTGTTACACCACAGGTCGGTCGAGGGAAGCTGGGCCCCCCGATGATTGTGCCGCTCGCTTCGTTGCGGTCACCCCCTTCCCTGCCAGCGGGCTCTTCGGTGTAGCACGGCGCATCCCTTGGCCGTCAAGGTCGCGTCCGGGGGAACCGGCGCAAGAAGTTCGCAACGCGGGGGCTTGCGAACTTGCGCGGTTCCACGCTGCGCTCCCCTGCTCTCCCTTGACGGCGGGATGCTCGTGCTGCTTGGACGCGATGCCGCTTGGCATTCCTTTCCCCTTTCTGCTTATGCCTGACCGTTCAACACCGGCGCGTACCGCTACATCCAAACGCACACCACTTCGTCGGATCTATTCCACATTTCCCACTCCCCACATGCACTATTGCACGTTTGTCATCATCGGCGCCAAGGGCGATCCGGATGCGCTCGTCGCCGGGGCCTTGGCACCGTTTGACGAAATGTTGGCCGTGCCGCCCTACCGCGAGTATCTCCAGCCGTTTGATATCGAGTGGATGGCGTCGCATTACAAACTCGATCAGAACGATCTGAAAGCCCTGGCCGAGCGGATGAAAGACTGGACCGATCGGCCGGGAGGCGTGGATGAACGCGGCCTGTATTTCACCACGACCGCCCATCCCGAGGGTCGCTGGGATTGGTTCGAGATCGGCGGACGCTGGAACGGTTTCCTGAAGGGTGCCAGCCGAAATGTGATCAGCACCAGTGCGTTACGGAAGTCGCCCAAATTGAAAGACCTACTCCCCTACTACGTGCTGACGCTTGACGGCACGTGGCTCGAGCACGAACGGTACGTGCCCGATCCGCATTCGGTCGGTCCCTTGTCACGCGTCCCGCGTGCAGATTCTCAAGTACCACGGCGACGGTCAGTTGACGCTGGAGGTTGGGGAATATCGGCAGCAGCCGGATTGTCATTTTCAGTTGGGGCGCGGGGGGCGGGTGTTCAATGTGCTGTTTGAGATCGACAATGCGACGGAGCCGCTCGATTCGCTTCGCGAGCAGAGCATTCGCACGAAGCTGCTGGGCTACGAGACGTACCAGGACTGGGTGCTGCGCGGATGGCGGGAGGCCGGTCGGCGGGAACCGCGACCGGCGTTTCGTGTGGTGTTCTTGACGCGGGGGGTGAACCGGGCGAATCACATGCTGTGGCTGGCCCGGCAGTGCGCGCGCAATCCGGATCGACGGCTGGTCTATGCGGCCACGCAGGATGCGTATCTGGGCGACCCGCGGGCGGCTACCGAGCCGCTGCTAAATGATCATCACGGCGGCTGGCAGGCGCTGTGCGATCTGCATCCGTCGGCACGGTTTGTGCGGGAACCGATACGGCTTTCTCCGCCGTTGGCCGTGCCGCGTGTGTTCTGATATCCTGTCCTTTCATGTCGCGTTCGTCCGCAGTGCTCGATGCGGGTATCAAGCCGCGTCCCCGCCTCCGCCGTTGCGGAATCAGGTACGGAGCCTGGGGGAACCGAGACGCCGACAGGGCCGCCTCGACGGATGCACGCACGTCAGCCGGGGCGGTTTTCTGGGCCACGTAGGCGAGCGGTGGGGCGTGAGCCCCCCGGTGTGAAATCGCGGGTTCCGGGAAGCGGTGGGGCGCAAGACCCCCGGTGCATTTCTCGCGCAAACACGCAGACTTGGACAGAACCGACAGGCTGACGCCAGCCGCTCGCCTATCTCAGAGCGACGGGACTACGGAACGTCACCTTGCGATATTTGAACCATGCACGCGGCGCGGTAGGCTGCGCGCGTGCCTACTTTGATCGCTGCGCCGGCCAATAACGAACGCGGTCCGCGGTACATGGAGAAGGCGTTGGCGGCGATCCACCAGGCTCGCTTGCGCCAGGGGCCGATGACGCTGGCGTATGGTTGCGTGGACGGCCAGGTCGCCTTGCTGCTGCAATGCGGGGCGGGGGATCGGGAGGCGGTGCTCGGCCCGATTGCGGCCGGCTATCCACAGTGTTCGCTGGTCGCCGTGGAGGATCCAGTCGTGCCCGTTGGCTGGACGACGTGGTGCGTCGATGTGCAGTTGGAGCCCGAGTTGTTTCCGATTCTGCGGCACGCGCAGTTCGAGGACTTGCTCAATCACACGTTCGCCGATCCGGTCAGCAGTCTGCTGCGCGCGGTGCGGCCGGACGATTCGCTGCACTGCCGGGTGGAGATCCGGGCGGTTCCGGCATCCCGCCGCCGCTGCCGCGCGGCGGGCGAGGCGGTGAAGCTGTTGGATCGCTCGTTTTTCCGCACGCATCATCATCTGGCGGCCTGCTTTGCCCGGCATGTTTTGCGGGGTCGCTGGCGGCCGGTGGCATGGCTGCTGGGGCGGATTGCCGCTCGTAGCCAGTCGCCGGTGCATAGCCTGCTGGATACCTCGACGAGCCGGCTGCATGAGCGGGAGGAAGATCTTCAGGCGGCGGCCGACAAGATCGGCGGGCACCTGTTCGAGTGCCGGATGCGGCTGGTTGTGCAGGGGCCGCCGGTGAGGAGGGCCGAGGCGGCCGAACGGCTGCGGAGTATGGCGGGGGCACTGGGGGCATTCACCCGCTCGCGGCTGGCAATGTTTCGCGGGGGAGGAATCCGCCGGGGGGATTGCGCCCGTCGCACCTCGCGGGCGTTTCTGTTGTCGCATGAAGAGCTGGCCACGCTGTGGCATCCACCGACGGCGACGGCCGCTCCCGAGCGGATGCGGGTCAGCGAGTTCACGGAGTTGGAGCCGCCGGCCATGATCGGCCCGGCGACGGAGGAGGGGACGGTCGCCCTGGGGCGGGTACGGTTTCGCGATGATCAGCGGCTGGTGACGCTGGCGTTGGAAGACCGTCGTCGGCATCTGTACATCGTGGGCAAGACGGGCATGGGCAAGACGACGCTGATCCAGAACATGTTGGCCGAGGACATTGCGGCGGGCCGCGGGGTGTGTCTGGTCGATCCGCACGGAGACCTGGCCGAGTCGATCGCGGGGCTGGTGCCGTCGCACCGCACGAACGATGTGATTTTGTTCGATGCGGCCAGCCGCGATTGTGTCGTCGGCTTCAATCCGTTGGCCAGTCGCGATCCGTCGCGCATCGACCAGGTGACCTCCGGCGTGGTGAGTGCGTTCAAGAAGCTGCACGATTCGTGGGGGCCGCGGCTGGAGGACACGCTCCGCAACGCCGTGTTCGCCACGGTCGAGCAGGGCGGCAATCTGCTGTCGGTCATGCGACTGCTGGGCGAGCGGCCGTACCGCGAGCACATGGTGCCAAGCATCCGGGACGACGTGGTTCGGAGCTTTTGGATGCACGAGTTTGCGTCGTGGAGCGACAACTACCGGACGGAGGCCGTGGCGGCCATCCAGAACAAGATCCGCCCGTTCCTCACCAACACGAACATGCGGGCGATCGTGAGCCAGCCAGGTCGGACGCTCGACCTGCGGCAGGTGATGGACGAGGGCAAGGTGCTGATCGTGAATCTAAGCAAGGGCCGGATCGGGGAGGACAACGCGACGCTGCTCGGCGCGTTCTTGGTGACCAGTATCCAGCAGGCGGCCATGACGCGGGCCGACATGCCGGAGGCGAATCGGCGGGACTTTTTCCTGTACGTGGACGAGTTCCAGAATTTCACCACCGGCAGCTTCGCGTCGGTGCTGTCGGAGGCCCGCAAGTTCCGGCTGTCATTGATCGTGGCCCATCAGTACCTGGCCCAGCTCAACGACGAAACGGCCGATGCCGTGTGGGGCAACGTGGGCTCGATCGTGGCCTTCCAGGTTGGCAGCGACGATGCCGAGCAGATCGCCCAGCAGCTGGGCAAGTACCGCGGCCAGATTACGCCGGAAAACCTGTCGGGGTTGCCGAAGTACACCGCCTATGCGCGGCTGCTGATCGACGGCATGCCAAGTAATCCGTTTTCGCTCCAGACGCTGCCGCCGCGGGCCGAGGCGTTCGATGCGGAGCGAGCAGAGATCGTGCGACGGGTGATGCGGAGGCGGTTCGCGCGAGAGAAAACAGGAATCGATTCTAGGCTGTATACATGACCGTACCCGCGAGTTATAATGTCGCAGGATTTGACGGGCGAAGTTGCAGACAACGCCTGTTTAGACGACGCGAAAGCGATCAGGTAACTTCTCATGCAACGGTGTTCTTGCCCAATGCTAACGAGGATTCGGAGGTCAGCGTGACCGCTAGTGTCGATACCGAAAAAAATGCGTCTCAATTGGGTGTTCTTTTCCGTCATCCCCGCTTTGTCGTTGCGAGTGCTTCGCGCCATGGACGGTTTTGGGGCGTGGTGGCGGGTGCGTATGACGGGGTCTGGCCCGTAGCCTTGTTGGTTATTGTCGGCTTTGGCTGTTCGGTGGAGGTTGGAGGGCGTTTTGGCATGATCGTCGCGGTCGTTGGGGCGATGATAGCGACGGTTTGCATCCCGTCTTCTTCTGGGGCCGATCGGTCGATCACTGGGATGATCACTCTGGGTAGCGCCCTGATTGGCTATATCTTTGGGGAAATGAGTGCCCTGGCTCTTGACGGGCAAGCAATTCTTGACGCTTCTCCTCGACGCTTAGATACCCAAAACTTCTTGTTCTTCATCGGATACCTCTTCGGCGGCACTTTCCTGGGCGCGGGCATGGGATGGTTGGCTGAGCGTTCTTTTGTCCGCTGTTTCCCAGGAGCACGTCGTATCGCTCAAGGCTTGGGGCGAAAAGCTGGGTTGCGCATAGGTCTGGGTGTCGCGTTCATGTCGTTCCTTGCTGCTCGCGAGGAAGCTTCAATACCCGTATTGTTCGTCTTCTTCGTCGGATCCTGTATAGTCGGCTCTTTGCTAGGCGTTGGCGCGGCCTGGCTTCATGAGATTAGCTTGCCAAGAGCCCCCCTGAGCGATGAAGAATATCGACTTCGATTGGATGCGTACGAACCACACCACGAAACAGTCGAGGAACAAATCGCTCCCCTAGAGGAAGAAGTGCGCGGGCTGGAACTAAGCTCGAACAGCTCGATTGTGGGCGGCGAAAAGCAAGTCGACGGGGACAACCGTATAGAGCCGAACGAACTCAAAGCCGCTCACCAGCAAATGTCGGCAGTTGGTGAACTAACCGAGGAGATCTGCGACGAGCGGGATGCGTTATTCGACAAGACGGTCTTAATCAGCGACCGGGAGTGTCGGGTTTTCAGGTTTCGCGTGCGGTCGTACGTCGCGGGTGTATTGATACTCTTTGCACTTCATGAGTTGTACTGGTTTGCAAACGTCGCTTCCATTATGCAAACGTCGACGGCAGCCGATCAACTAGCACGAGCCTCCGACACCAGCCGAAAACAGCTTCAGGAATCGCTAAACATGTACGTGCGCAACGCGGCTCCGCAGTGGCCATTTCCAGAGTCGTGTTTCCTTCGCACTGAAGTGCGTTTGACGAGCAGTCGTATGTGCGGGTTGATCGATTTTCTCAACGGCGGTACGCCGACGGCGGCATGGAATCACGACTGGCGTAACTGGGCGACAAGGTGCGAAGAGCAGCTGCAAAACGACGCAATTCGCGTTGCGCTTCGGGCGGATCATTGGACCACCCGGCTGTTTGGTGACCCAGCTCTACGAGCAATTGGTCACGCTTTCCAACGTGACTGTTCCCAGCAACTCGACTTGTACTACCACAGGCTGTTTCTGCCGCACATCTTAGCGCACTTCGCTCCATCGACGAACACAGGTGAGCTCGCATCACCGTCATGATTGACGACAGCCTTAAGCTGACGGGTTGGTGAATGCCATCCCTTTGAACGAAAGGTTGGGCGTGCTCTCCTGTGACGCTGGTGGGGGCGAGCATGTTCGTGGGCGAATTGCCCGAAGGCACGCGATTGCAGGTAAGTGCGCATTCAGGCTCTATGTACAGCAACGACGCCGCCAAATTCCGAACCTTAAAAGCGGTCAGGGCACTCGGGATCGATCGAGACCTGACGGGGATAAGTCTTGGACACTACTAACCCTAGCGTGGTCATTCTGCTATCGAGCATTCGAGAGCACTCACCAATCGACGGTTACGTGGACTTGCAGTCTGATGTTGTCGAACGAAGTGACCATCTCTTGAGGTATATCCAGACCCGGCTGCCAGGCATTGACAGGTCTCTGCATTATTGTCTCAAGACTGAGCATTGGCTCTTTGCCTTCGTGGTAACTCTCATTTGTCGTCTGCCGTCAACGCAACCTTGCTTGCACCCCCGCATCGTTTCCTGCACCCTCACGCGGATAGATGCAGACCGCAGAATCGTCTGCCGACGCCTGCCCGCTCGATGAGCGGCAGCAGCGGCGTATCCTTGACGGCATACTCGCCGGCCCCGTCGTCGAGCTGCTCGGCGAAGTCGTGCGGCGGTTGCCGAATGGGCCCCGCAGGGCGCAGGACGAAGCGACCTATCGGCTGGAGGTCGAGCGCAGACTCCGACCGATGGAGCTGGATATCGCCCTGACGGACGAAACCGGGCGGGCCGGTTTCGCTTGGCCTGGAAGTGCGCTCACCGGCGATGACCAGCGGCGGCTGGCCACGATGGAGAACACCACCCAACTGCGCACCACGCGGCTGCTCCATCACTCCGTGCGCGTTGCGCATCACTTGTTTCAGGCAATCATGCGGGAGATCATGGCGACGAGCCAGCAGACGGGCGTGTCGGTTCGCGACCTTCTCACAGCCGTCAGCGGCGGCAATGGCCATGCTGGATGCGTCGACAATCGCCTCCCGCCACCGGACGCGGCGGCCCAGGCGGACGGCGATACGCCCGGCGTCGAATTGTCTACGGGATTGGTCTCCGCTGCGCTGGCTGATGCGGGCGTCGCCCCGCCAGAATGTGCCGCTCCGCCGGCCGTTGAATCTGACGATACCGATGACATCGCCCCTTCTTTCCCCCCACATCTTATGACTAAACGCACTGCCCCGGCGGGCTCTTGCGAAGGCATCACCGACGATTGCGTCCGTGAACTCGAAGGGAAAATGCAGCGGCTCCAGGAGACGATGGACACGCTGATCGGAGCCATCGACGAATTCCGCGATGACGTGGTCCACACGCTTCGCAATCTGCCCGATCGCATGCCGCCCCCACTGCATATTCACAGTCTGCCGCTTGATCCGACCGACGCGGACTTTGCCGGCCGGGTCAATGCTGTACCACCGGACGTCATAGCCCGACTGCGCGACGAAGCGGTTCAGGGCCGAGAGGCGGAGTCGGCTCCGGTCGCTGCCGCGGAGGGCAATCCGTCGCCCGCCCCCATGCTGGACGAGACTCCTCCAGACAACCGTCGGCATCTTGCCCGGCAGCCGCGGCTGTTTGCCTGACGGTGTGACATTCCGCTTTCTATGCCCCGTGAACAATTCCACTACGACGGCTCGCAGCGATTGTGCGATCTGATCGACGAAGCCGGCCAGCGAGCGGGCCTAAGCCGCGGTCAAGCGTTCGAGGATTTTCTCGCGTGTACGGTGTCCGCTCTGTCCGCCCAGCAGATGGAGGACGAATACCTAGTTGTCGTTCGCAAAGGATACGCGGAGGGAACCCCCGGTCGCCGGGGGATCGATGCGCTGACGCAGGCGTTCGGGACTTTGGTGGACCTGATGGAAGCGACTCGCCGGGACATTCTCGGCGACTTGTTTCAGGGCGGCATCACCTACGGCGAAGCGG